>Ga0116227_10003893_pt1 | contig 32783 bp, 17 predicted proteins | sample S1TSphgellanicum_FD_89693 | JGI IMG/M metagenome (GOLD analysis project Ga0116227, IMG submission 89693) | Host-associated microbial communities from peat moss isolated from Minnesota, USA - S1T2_Fb - Sphagnum magellanicum MG | ecosystem: Host-associated > Plants > Peat moss > Unclassified... | reverse complement strand
CATGTTGACAGCAAGGATGGAATGGTTGATCTCAACACCTCATTCACTTATGAGGAGCTGAAGGAAATGCACTACTTGCATGCAGCAGTGACAGAATCTCTTAGGCTCTACCCACCAGTTCCATCTGATAATAAGACAGCCCTAGAAGATGATGTGCTGCCAGATGGAACCAAGATCACTAAGATGTCAATTGTTGGCTATCATCCATATGCAATGGGAAGAATGGAGCAACTGTGGGGGGCTGATTGCCTTGAGTTCAAACCAGAAAGGTGGCTGAAAGATGGAGTTTTTGTTCCAGAAAGCCCATATAAGTTTGCCGTGTTTCAAGCAGGTCCTCGCATATGCTTGGGGAAAGACTTTGCAATGCTTCAAATGAAGTTGGTAGCAGCAGGGCTGCTAGCTCACTTCACATTTTCTGTCCCTGAAAATTTCAAGCCAACCTATGTCTTGAGCTTGACCATGCCAATCAAGAATGGCTTGCCAGTAAGGGTTCATCCAAGGGCACAGAAATAGGATTCTGTGAGGATTATGAAGCAGATGCAAATGTAATAAAAGGAAACGAAGAAGATGTTGATGTGAGGTGAAGTTGGCATGACAAAGAGCCTCCTCCTCATGATGGAGTTGGACATTGTATGGTAGAATGATTACTATCCACAGGCATAATGTATGTCTTTCCAGTGCACGATACTTGCAAAGAACACTTAGTTGTCACACATTTGAACATCCCACTTGTTGATTTAAATACAACTCTTATCCACAAAATATCTGGATGTCTTTCCAATGACCCTTTTAGAAACCTCTTCACAATTTGGCTTTGTAACCTCTCACCATTGAGCGAGTTCCTTTCTTCCCCCAAGCTGTCCTAAGCAAGTAAAGAATATCCCATGCCACCCTTTCCCCATTTTAATCAAATTACCAAACATTAGTTTCCCTCATCATCGCTGAGATGTCGATGCTGGTCAATAGCTTGTGAACATATCTTCCCATGAATTGTACACAAATGGTAAAACAAGCCATTTCTAGGTTTTCCACACACTTGAACATTTTATAATGTGCTCCTGTGGATATTTTTCCTTTGTTATTTGCTGTCCATTGTTAGAGAGAAGATTTTCAGGAATCTTCCATTGCAGAAGAGAAATCTTACATCTCAAAATTTGACATCAAAATCAGTCAAGTCAGGTCATTCTGTGTTTCTTGGTGCCTGGGAACTTGGGCTAGTTCTGGGCACCAAGACTGGCCCATCTCCTATACATAAATTGGATGTACTTGGAGCAAAACACTTTTAGTAAATTCAATCGTCTTTTGTACAACATATGTCGAGCAAAAGAAGCTTTTGTAGCAAAATGAAGTCAGTTGCACATGGAGATGCCCATTTGTATTTACTGGATACCCATCGTTTGCCAACCCTGCAATTGTGAGTTCAATTTTTTCGAATTTCACGTTGCTGGTTTGAACTTTGAACTTTCCATGAGGGGCAGAGCCATCACGCAACGAGCGGCTCTTTAAATTTTCTCCTCTTCCATTTCGCATTAGTTGTTGTTTCTTCTGCGCACATCTTTCGTTTCTATGAAGTGTTGGCGGATCACCGAAGACTTGGAGAGCTGCTCGTCTCCTTCGATCATCATGCAAACCAAGCGATATGGCTTGAATCCCAATTACAAGCATTTTGCTTTCATTCCTATGTTCCTGAATCCGAGCACGCAAACCAAGCGATAAGGCTTGAATCCCCATTACAGGCAACATGGATTCATTCCTATGTCCCTGAATCCGAGCTACAGTTTGTGAATGCCGACTGTCTTACCACTGTAAAGTGCTCGCCAACAATCTGTCATATGGACTTTTAGCTTGCAATTTTGATATTGCCGCCTTTTGCTTCCAACTGTAAACGGTGAACATTGCTATTGTTCGGCTCAAAGTGGAATAATATCTCCAAATTTTCATTGCCTTGCTGCTCTTATCTTCTAGGAAATCCACTTTTGTATCACTTATGGTCTGTTTGTTCATGTGTAGAACAAACAGAACCTCCAGAAAGCTCCATAAAACTTTCCTCAGAAAACATTCCTATTGTGCACTAGGAACTATTCTTTGTTCATCTGCACATGCTCAAATGGATTCTTTAACATAAAATTCCCCTTAGGCTATTGTTTGTTGTGAAGAACTTCCCTGTTAAGCATTTACAACACAGCTACTCAAAGCCTGAGCAAGATATGCAAGTTTCCTAATTATTCTGTAAAAGGGAATGAGTTGGGGACACCCTTCAATTGTTCTTTCTGTGTCTCTCTGTAAAATCATGGATCAGTTAATATTTAACTGATGAAAACATGGACTTTGCATCTGTAATTGTTCATAACTCTCTTGCGAGTGGGAACTTAGCTTCCGTTTAGGTATGCGCCCTTGGATCGCTGTTGCATATTCAGCTCCTGTTGCAGCTGCAACCGCTGTTTTCTTGATCTCTCTCAACTACCACATTAAACATAAACCCTAGGCACTCTTTCAGAATTATTCAAATCTTCTGTTGTGTTGAAGGCCATCATCTGTGCAGTCCAGTCTCTTTCGCATCTCTTCTTCGTATCACTTATTATGCTTGTAGTTTTAACATAGCACTTGTTTTCTACTCATCAGGTTACTTGAGTTTTGAGGAACTAAAAAGTTGGAATTTGCTGACATCTCCAACATCAGTTTTAGGGGATATCCTAAAGGTTTTGCTGAAATGTCAGGCAAGAGCATGAGAGTGTCAATTTGTTTCACAAGAAGGCTCCCTAAGTGCAGGCTTAGGTGATAACACGATTTGCAGTTATTGTTCTCACTCTACATGTGGTGGCTCCATCGCCTATCAGCCAAAATATTTTTCGCAAAATGTTGAAAATTTGAAAATTTGCCACAAAACAAATCATGGGTACCACAGGGGAAATTCTTTGAAGCTTAATTATATTTATATGGCTGATTTTCTTCTAAGTGTCTATTCTTACTTGGTTTACACATTAACTGTAGGATAAAAGCCTGGAGGTGAGGGCATTACCTTTGAAATAAGGGCGCACAATGTGAGAGCCAAACACAAGCCCAATTTTGGTAATGGCCTTTAAAGTGGGCTTTATGCAGCATAAAAAAGTGTTGGAAAAATCTGAGCAGAGGGGACTTCACATTTTTTGTAAAGTTTGTCCTGAAAGTAGAATGCCCACTCATGGGCCAGAGGAAATATTACATGTTACAATATGCCCTCCATGTACACTACAGAATTTCTAAGAGGTTTTATGTGTATGGTAAAGCCCAGCCCAAAGCGTGGCCCCAAGGGCTTTACATGGCATAAAAACCATAGTGCATATTTTAATTGAAAAACATTTCCTGTGATAACTGATGGGTACCCACTGAGATTTCAAGGAAAATTTAAGAAAAAACTGGCATACTTCACATTTTTCTTAAAGCCCTAAACCCTAAAATATTTTTCTTGCTCAAAATAATCATTGCAAAGATGAGTTATTAAATATGAATTTTTAAATTTTTAACTAATCATCATAACTCAAACAAATCCATCATAATTAAGTGTATTGCAAAATGTGAAAATGTGTATCTTTTTGCAAGTAAATTGTCAATTTACCCACCTCAAAACAATTATCCACCCTAGGTAAAGATAAACCTCAAACATATAACAGCTGTGAAGGGTAAAAATATGAATGTGATATGAAACAGAAATAAAAGCACCACCATAGTCCTGTTTGCCTATTGTTTTTGTAACACTGCAAACATGATGTAGATTTACTGCAACTTAATTTCAAAAGAAAAAAGGTATACAACACTGGAAATGTCAAGAAGGTTAAAATTGATTTTGGGTGTCCTGGGTATTGGGGAATTGTAATGGAGTGGATTGTTTCTTGAATGCTTCACAGCTTAGATTGTCTACATGACTTCACCTGTACGGTCTGAATTTCTTGATGAGAATGAATGAAAGAGTTCTTGCTTTGTTGGCCTTGACTACCAAGGCAAGGATATTGTGTTCAGATTCATTATAGAGTATAGTAGCTTAAGGGATTTTGGCCCCTAGGGAATAGGTCTATTTTTATATAAGGATTTTTGAAAGATGATATTTTGGCTTGTGTTGAAATTTGAGATCAGTTATAGAGTTATAATATCTTGAAGGATTTTGGTTTCTTTTAGAGGATTTTTTGAAGAACATATTTTTGTATGGTGAAATATTTGAGTTTTTTTTCATAATTCTTCTTTTGCCTTAAGATACCTTTTAATGTAAATGACAAGGCCAGAGTGTGACACACCCCTTGTTTTCTGACTATATAGCCACTCTTTCTGCAGACTTGTAGAATTCTACTTGGTATGTCAAGGATCTCTATCATTCCACTTGCATAGGTATAAGTTTTTGTATATGGAGACCTCCAACAGGCTCACAGCATTCCAAGATTTAGAATGTTGAAGATTGTTGGATTTCTAGAATCAACCTCTATACTAGAATCGTCATCTGGATCAACAATTTCAATGTATATCTGGAGCAATGAGCAGTTTCCTGTTCACAGCCTATGCTATGGGATGTTGTAGCTTTTAACTTTTCAGGGAGCCATCAAAAGTTTGGAGTTGCTACTAGGAGGGATTCATATCCCTTTGCTATGTTGTTGTCATGACTTGAAGCTAATTTTGCATGTGGAACAAAAACTTTGGCAAGTGCATCAGTGGTCCTAGTGGAAGGTTCATTAGGTGTTCAACTTGTCCAAGTGGGCCAGCAAGAAAAGGATCTTATTTCAAAACAATGGTTTTGATGGTTTTGTCAGCTGATGTCTAGTTTGTTGATCTGTAGAGTAATCCATGTATTTGCTCTTCAATGTGACTTTTAACAGAACAAGTGTTTGTTTGGTGGGCGGACAGTTTTATATGCTCAAGATGTTTTTGCCTGGGTGACCACAACAATCATGGTATTGATAATTGCTCCAAAAGTTTGACCTCCTTGTTCAGAAAAATTGCCCTTCAATTGAGTTTCCTTCATTGTTAAAGACCTCTGTGAATTGTTCATTACAGTGGAAAACCAAAAGAAGAGGTGATTTTCTTACTGCTGAGCAAGTTTTGCCAGTGCAATTCAGCTTGGTAGCAAGTGAATGGTTCTCAAAAGAATAATTGTAAGGGTGTTTCTAGCTCTTGTACATATATATATGAACTTGGATAAGAGTTCTCAGTGTCAGGTTCAGTTCTTAAGTCTCTGTTCTTGGTTGTAGATATGATATATGGACCTGAACTTGGTGGATGTTGCAACTGTGGTGATGGAGATGTTTGGCTGGTGGATGGGTATGCCAAATCCCACAGGCAAATAGTACACATGATACTTTGGCCGCTTTTGGAAATAGTAAGTGGTGATTGGCATGCATCTTTGATTCAGGAGTTGATCATGAGCTCTACATAAACTGAAAATAGATTCTTTCCAAATGTGATTCAGCAAAGTAGCCAGATTTTGCTCTTAGCATGGATTAGTGGAACAACCAAAATCTGCTCTTTAACATAGACTGGATGAGTTCTCACAAGACTCCTCTTTGCTGTTACTCCATTTACCACCTACCAAATGCAAAGTTGGCACCTCAATCCAACAATGTATTTCACATTTATCTCTTCAAGTTTGCCCAAGGTTTGGTACATGAGTGCATATAATGTTGCCCTTATTCCTATTTAATTGCAGTTTCTGTAAAATGCATCAAGTCTCTAGCCAGAAATTGCTGGCTTTGCCATTTAATCTTGTTGTTCCAGTTAAAAACATAGGTGACCAATAACCTCTCTTTGAGGAGATGAAGCTTTGGCGTGTAGAATAAATTGAATTACTTATTTGCCTCCAGAAATAACATTTAAGTCTTTGCTTGGATTTTCAGATAGAAAGATCTTCTTCTAAATTCTGTGAATTTGCAATCTTTCAGAATTTGAATAAGCATGTTGTATAGTGTGCAGATTCTTGTTTACTTATCTACAACCACTGTAAGGAGCTGATGGAGTAAGGAGCTGAAAGAATGTGTCTTGAATTTATACATGACGTATAGTGTGCAGATATTTGTGTACTTATCTACAACCACTGTCAAGAGCTGATAGAGTCAGTGGATAGTCATGGCAGCCAGTCAATGCTATTTATGATGAAGGTGATGGTCATATACTTTTTGAGTGAAACTCACAAGGTCAGGACTGCACTCATTCTTGGCATGTTTTGGTTTTCCTGGAACTGAACTGACACAAGGGTTCCACTGAAAAAGTTATTATGAAGTTTTATATCTGCAATCTCACAGATATATTTGGAAGCAGCTGATAATTGTTAAGTGGGTGGGAGACAATTTGGGTTCAATACAACTTTTATACTGTTGAGAATGCTGACCTTTTCTAAAAGCACATCTTTTTGGTTACTTTCAGTTTTCTGGGTTCTGGAGAGTCTTTCAAATTGGTTGCACAATATTTGGATGAAGAGAAAGGAAGACCCGGCAGCAAGTGTGCAGGGTGAAATGCTGGCAGCCCAATTATACATTGATTGATTACAAAAAGTGAGCATAATAGCTTTGTGACCTTGCTGTTTATATACTATCAATTTGGATTATCATCTAGCAAAACATCCTATGTTGGTGGTGCAGTGTGCTGTTTCTATGAGCATGAGCTGTATACACAGTAATAAACACATTGTGAAATCTCTCTTACCTTGTATGACTTGTGTCAGGTGTGTTCTGTGGATGTCCTATCTGATCTGATCTGGTAACAAGGAAATTTCTGACTCACATTCAGTTTGACAAAACCATGGTGAGTCCTTTCTTCCTACATACGGTCCAAATGTCTTTGGTGAGCACAAGAGTGCCTTTTATTTGCTAGGACTGTCAATATGTGAGGATGGCCTCAGGCTTTCATGTAATAAGGGATCCAAAGCAGTGTTGTTAGTGCCCATTCAGAGTCTCCTAGCAGGGGTGAAATTTGAATGTGTTTGTCTTTGGTCTTCTGCAGAGGGAACCAATGTCTTCACTAGAGATTTTACTCAAGAAAATTGGAAGCTGTACAGAGGCACTTACAGCAGGGGTGATGTCTCTGTCTAACCTATCTTGACATGTGTCATGGCTGCCTTACGCTGGGCATGACTCCTTTGCACTTGGCACTTTCTGCTCATGGTCAAAGGATAGAAACTATGGCTTGAATAATGTAGGCTTTCTGCTGTTGTCACGTCTGGGTATGACTCTGTTGAAAGTCCTTGTTGCAGGTCATCTCAGAGTGTAGGTGTTGGTACCCAGTTGAGCTATGCCAGTCCTGAACCTTTAGAGTGGGTTGCTACAGACATGAGATCTCCATTGATCAGTGAAGGATGTTTTCTGGTGTCTCATTGCATTACACTTTCTGTTTGTATCTGGTGCATTCCTGCAATTCTTTGGTCTGGATGTGCAGGGGACAACCCTGTTTCTTGCTGATGCTAAAAGATTTACAGTTTAAAGTCAGTTCATGCATGATTTGATGCACCATTATTCTGAGATTGTGAATGAATCTGCTCAGAAACTAATTGATCAAGGTGAGCATGCAGGTGTCATAAGAAAATGCAAGGCCCTTGATTCTACATTTGACAAGGGTATGCTTCAACCCTAAATGCCAGATAGGCCCAATATGGGTTGCGTTTCAGTGTAAATTGGGACTGTCGTGATGTCATTCATGTTCGTGCACCAGCTATGTTTGGTCACCTTCTGTTTAATGCTTGTGTGAGATGCTCACAAGCTTGTTGCAGCTTTAATGAGGATATCATTGCCTTACTGGCCATATCTCTTGACTGCTAGCCAACGTCATGATTGAGTCTTGCTGCTGCTTCCAGAATTGTGACAGAGATGATTGTATAATGGTTTGTCCTAAATTTTGGATGCACCATTATATCTTATATACTTATCTATGTGCACTACCAGGTGTTGATGAAGTCAATGATGAGCTATGAGATCTTGTTTTTTATTGGTATTGTATGCTGTGCTTCATAAAGCATGTTGCTTCAGTGCATCTTGTGCTTGGTTAAGTGCCTTTCAGATGCTGGGTCAAAGCACCAAGCAGGTCTCGCAGATTTGCCAAGTTCTCTGACTTTGATTCATGACTACATGGCTTGTATGGGTCTTCAGTATTAATATATATTGTCTTTGGACAATGGTGAGCTTCTATGCCAAGGAGCAAGCAGAGAATTGCACTACTATCGAATGTCACATCATTGTATGATCTGTGCTCCTTCTCTAAGTTCCAGTTAGGGACTTTGTGATGGTAGTAACATGTTGGTCTGGACAGTGATCATGCAGTTACTTACTGGTCTAGCCATGCTGCTTTTGAAAGAGGGGAACATGCATGTGAAGTCTTCACTGGAGTCCTGAAAACTCAGTTCAGATTGGGAGACCCTGGTGGCACACTGGATCTCAGAAACCAGCAAGGCGAAAACAGAGGCTATGGTATAGCCGCACAGCACATGAAAAGGACATTGTCATGTGTAACAACCAGGTAGCAATCCGGTGATACCCTTCCTTACAATCTGGTTATCTGTCTGTTAATTTTACATTTGAGTGACAGTAGAGTGAAATTGTAGCTTACGGGCCGGAAGTAAAGTTTTGTGAGGTATCTGCTATAAGTATTCTCATTTCAGTGTATGTAACCCTGCCTAAATAAGGGACCTTGACATAGAGGTCTGAGGGTCCCCAGGCGCAAGTGAATTCTACTGATGCATGCCTAGTCTTGGACAAGATGGTGACAGAAATCTGAAAACCTTGGATTACAAATGTTAACTTGGGATGAGGCTTCCCCCAAATACCTCCTATTCAAATGCACCAATTCCTGCCAAAGGTGGTGACAAGGAAGTATTGGTGAAGCAACAATGTAGGTAAAGAATGTGCAGAGTCTAGAATGACTACTTGCCGAGTCATGTTTCTTGGGTTTATGGGTGGAGATACAGACAGGTCTGAGAGCAGTTGACAGGAAATAGCTGCCTTGTATTGGTTTGTGAATCACAGGGCAGTTTTGGAAGTTTTGGAAGGCAATGTGCTCCAATGGTGCTCATTTGAGTTTTTCAAAGAAGGTTTGTTTTCAAATGGCAAATGAAGTTTTTCAGTTTACATGGTATATAGGTTGCATTCCTAACTGAAGCTGACAATGTCATGAAAACAAGAATACAGAAGTAGGGATTATCTCTTAGAAAAGTTTGTAACAATTGTTTTAGTACACTAGTGTGATTTTGCACTCCATGACCTCATGATTACCTTAGTCTACACTTTCCAGAAGAGTTAGAAGGTGTTCTCAGCTGGCACTCAAGTCTAGAATTGAGGTGTCTGAGTGACCATTTCTTTTTTTCAGAAATGCAAAAGACGGAGCACCCAATGTGGATGGTGTGTTACTGTGTAATATAACTCATGAAGATTAGATTGGATTGGATTGTGTGAACAGTTGTGCCATACAGATCATGAGTAAAGTTGGAACATTTATGGGAGATGATTTGGTGCTGTGGATGACTGGGATACCTATGTGTCAACTCCTCCTTATAGTTAAAATATGCCTTTAGCAGCTGGATTTGAGCCAAACCCTAATTTTTGCCATTTTTTCCTAGCTAGGACTCTCAGTTTGATGCCTACCAAGGTGCATGGGAGACCCATGATGCTAAATCCTTCAATGGCAGTGAGCTGTTTCATTCCACACAGTGTGATAGAGTGCATTTGCATGCCTAGAAAACCATAAAAAGTAACACTTGCTTGCCAAGTAAACTAGAACATGCATGAATTACATAGCTAACTAGGTTGCAGTTTCAGGTTAGGTTCTAGCAAGGCGTAGGTTCCAAGGTCCAGTTCTGGTTCTAGGAGACTGTTTCCATTTCTTGTTCCAATTTTGCCAATGTGCAAATCTTGTGATCCAGACCACAAGCCAGATCTTCAACTCACCAACATTGGTTGTTACTCATTCTACTCAACATCATCTCTAGCCTACTCCCTCAAGTTTGAGGGACAGCCATATATTTTACCAAAAAAATGATCACATACTGTAGTACCAGAACAGATTTGGCATCAATTAATTTGATTGCTGAAATATTTAGAAATTTGTAGATCAAAATGCGAATTTTTGGAAAAGTGAAGTGCATGTTGCCAAAAGCTTTGGAAACCTATAAGGGGCACTACTGCAATGCCTTTCATGACATGCAATTGTGATGTTTGGATAGGAGTAGGTGCAGTGATCACTGATGATGCTCTTGAGAGAGAGAGGACAAGGTGCAAGTAAATAGATAGAAGTCAACGGGATTATTTTATAAAAGGATTTTTAGTTTTCTTTAAGTCTTTTTCACTTTTTCATATGAAATTTTTTTTGAATGAAATCTTTTGTAACTTGTTATTAAAAATACATACAGTTGTCCCAATAAATTATATGTTTTGTGTTAATCATTCTTAAATAAATATAAATGTTTCAAAGTGTGTAAATTTCGTTAGATTTTGCATTTCATTTTGAAAATTTATCATAATTTTGAATCTTATCAAAATATGTTAATTATTTTAGGTTTTTTTTTAAAATCATAAATTACAACTTTGTTTTGTATGTCATGCACATTATGCCCTATTTACATGTGGTAAAGAATTCTTGAAAATTTTAAATATTGAAAAATATTTAGAATTTTTAGAATTTTAGAATTTCATATTTTTTAAATTGTGAGTGCTTTTTGAATTTGGCTAGTAGGTTGTTATCATCTAAATTTTTTTACCATTAAAATTATGTTATTACAATAGTTCTTTACTTAATCCTTTGTAAAATTAACCACATCTAACATAACACTTATTCAAGTTCAAATGTCCTTTTTAAAACCAAAACCCAAAATTTAATTTAATGAGTTTTTAATTTAAATTTTTCAACTTTCATTTTAATCATTTATCACAACTTGGATTGATTAACATAACTTTAAAATGTCAAAAAAAAACATATGTAAAAAAATTCATAGTTTTCACCACTATTCAACATGGTTTTTGGTTCTTATCTTTGTATTCACACTCAACGATGGTTTCTAATTAAACAAGCTAGGTTTCCAAACCCTTTGATATGTATCCAAGCTGAATATCCCCTTTTTAACCTAGGATTTGGGAACGGCTGACATAAATTTCATCTGTGATTGTTGAACTTCAATTCCAAGTTCCATAGACAGTTGAGATTATGCCTACTAATTTACTTCAACAATGGGAGAATCCTTCACATTTGGATCTTGCCTTAACCATGCTAGCATCCAGCAGATGGTACTTTGATATGTTGTGTATGTTGCCAAGGTCATTGTAGTCATCAGATGCATGATCTTAAAATTCAAGGATTGAATCAAACATAACAAACATTGCATAATCTGATGCTGGGAACTGTTGTTGTTGTGAAAGAAAGTACTAAGAAATCAAAACTAGTGAAAGAAAGTACTAAGAAATCAAGACTTGTGAAAGCAAACAAGAACCAAGAAATGGAACAAATGAATAGGGTGTTCAACAAAATGGACGAAAAAACAATTCTTGTTTTCATTCATGTTGAAAATATATGCAACTTTTTAAAATGAAAGCCCAAAACATTCAAAATTAATATATTATGTGCCAAAATGCATTTTGATAAATAAATAAATAATTCGACCATGAGGTGTCAAATCCATTTGAGTACAACAACATATTATTTAACAACATACACTCTGATTTATTGAGATTGCAAATGTCTATTTAACTACAATCAGTTGCCAAAAGTGATCATGGTTTTTGCAGCTTGACAAATTTTTCAAGGATTGAGATGAAGCATTCAATGATGATATTCAACTAAAATTCAATGGTCAAGTTTCTAGCTCAATGTAAAGAGCCAAAAGTGACATTTGACTCTCATTTCAAGGCAAATTGTTCAAAACATGTGCCAATAATTAATGGTGGACTATTTCCTGGCCCAAGGATCTAGTGCATGTTTTGGACATGTGATGGTTATTAGGGGTATGTAACATGTCACTTGGTATGTTAAGTGCCCTCCGGAACATTCATAACATGGAAGGTTATGAGTGCAAAACGTGCTTGGGTATCTCTCAATTTTATTTTTTGAAAATATGAATAGAGCAAAAGGGGAGACTGGGAGAAAAAATTGCAGTAGTCCTTCTGTTTGGACTGCATTTACTTTCTTTGGCCAATTTAACAGTTCCTAAACTAAGCACTTTAGTGTTCTAAAAGGGGCATCAATATATTTATGTACATGTTTACTTATAGTAGTAGTATCCTGTGAATTATACAAAATACACTTGATGTTACGAAATAGAAGAATGGAAATATGCATTCTAATTTCTGTATGTGAGAATAGGTAGGGTGTTCTTTGCAAGGGGTATTACCTTACCCTAAGGTCAGTTTTGTCATTAAATAATCCTCAAAATGATGAAATGAAATTTTGTGAAAATGTGAAGTTGACATGTTGAAAATCATTATAATTATCATAGGTTACACTCTGAATAATTTCACTATTCATGCGACAATATAATAATAGATAATGGAAATTTCAATAATTTCAAATTTCAAAAACGAATTAATTTTTTGAAAATAAAAAAATCATTCATGTTGTCAATGTGGAAACTGACCCTAGGATACAGAAGCCCAGGCCAAAACTGGTGACAAACTCTTTTGGGAAGAAAAATTTCATGCACCCAATGGGAAGGCCCAAGGTGCCTTGCTTTTTTTCTTTTAAGGGGGGGGGAGGAGGGGGAAGGTTTTTTTTCATTTTTCTCTGGTTCCTAATGTGTTCCCTTTAAGCTCCCAATACGTTCCCCAACATGTTCTCCATAGCACCTCACTTTTATCCCATATGCTTTGGCAAATGTTGTCTTCCTTTCACCTAGATAGGTGGGCCAAGGGAACAAACTCCATTCTTCAAAATATAACCTTCTATTTTGGGGAGCCTCCATGGTTTCATTTTTCTTGAGTACTGAACCAATCAAATTGGCTTGTTGGAAAAATAAATAAAAAATTGAACTTGGAGTCTAATTAATAGGAGAGGTGAAATTTGTTAAGGCAGTCTGAGATCACTCATTCTTGAGATTCCAAGTGTTGGGTGGGTATTAAAACCCACACTGAACCGCTGCCAGTTATCAGGGATGTTCTTCAACATTATAACCATGGCTCTAAAAACTGAAAGAGCTACCATAGTCAAATAAGGTTTTATCAAAGAGCCAATTCTTTAATGAAAACCACCAGTTCTTTGCACGATTATGAAAAAACTAAACCAATGGTTGTTTGATTCCAAAAAACTCAAAAACCTAAAACCAGCAAAATTCAGGTATTCCAGTTTTTTAATTATTAACAAAATGAAATACCTGTCCAACACTAGACATTACCCACATTTTGAAAATGAAAGAATGGAATGAAACTTCAAACTTAGTGGCCTCAAACCTCTCTTGGTTGGTAAGTTATGAGGCTAGCGAATACTGTTTGTGAAGTCAAAATTTGATGTGTCACACAAGTAATGGATATTTCATTCCTTCTCTACTGGACGCGCAATTTTGATTGAGCTTTGCTTGAGCAGTGTGAGAAGAAGGTCTTACAAGTCCAATGTTCCAAGTTTTGCAATTTGCTTGCCCTACACGGAAGGGAACACAGGAAGGGGTTGGCTATATACAAAGTGCCTGAAAGTAGTTTTAAAAAGCTTGCATTTCTTCGCTTGTGTGTAAAGACTCATTGTATGTGCAATTTTGACCACTCATTTCTCCCTCATCTCAGCTTTAAACATCACATTTGTTTCTCCACTACACTCGTATGAATGCATTCCTCTCATCCTGCAAATTTTGGATTTAATGAAGAATGGTTAGTAGATCAAATTCTCCAAAAAAAACTGAAGATTTTGGAGGGTGCTTGTCCCTACTACGTCAGTTGCACACTCAATGATGGAAAATTTCCATTTCTCAATCAAATTCCAAATTCTTTTTACCAAAAGTTACAACTTGAAATCCCTTCCAACTTCATGGAGTCTGAGTTCTAAAATAGCAACATTTCATATGATTGTCTCCAGGTCATTACAAGGCTCTAACTCTCTCCTCTCACTTTGGGATAGTTTAGGTTAAATGCCAATTAAGGATTAAGATTGCCAAGGGCGACAAACAATATAAGAGCATCTCCACCGGTGCTCAGTATGTCACTCTGGATAATAAAATAAAATGTCTAAGTTTAGCTGTTGTTTTTTTGGGCAACCCCACCAATAAAACCGTAATTGGAACTGCATATACGTGCGAACTACTAATAGCAAACCACCTGGACCAATCATTATGATCGACCAATCAAAAATACTGAGCTGCAGTCAGGTCCAATTTATTACACTCTTTCAGAGGAGCACAACTACGTTGAGTCTTTTACCAGCCACGGCAAGCTCCACAAATTTGGTGGAGAAAAAACCAATTTCCTGAGCTAAACCGGCACATTTTGACTTTTTCACAATAAATTTTACTGTCTGGAGCCACATACTGAACACTGGTGGAGATGGTCTATTTAGGATCACTTTATATGGGTCCACAATCCAGAAACCCAAGCCCAAATGAGAGGGTAGATATTGAGTATTGAGACTAATCATACCTCCATTGATCCACATTGTCATGAGCAAACCCTAGATATAACATTGGCTGCAAATCTTTTCTTCCACTAGGCACTAAAATGTTAATGTCTCCTTACGCCTGGCTTGTTCATAAGCAGGCTTGCTTTTTTTCAATTTTGTGGTCATCCACAAGAGGAATTAGCCAAATTTGGCTACAGGTCAGAGAGAAAGGTAGAAAATTTTAAATATCTGTTTTTGGCAACCTGCTGGAACCTCCTATTGTCTAAATATGATGATGATTCTAAGCAAAATTCCTCAAATTCTGGGGACTTTGTCACAAAAATCCTTTGTATGAGTGACACTGGATTTCTTTTGGGTTACCAATGGCGAAAATTCACCCAAAAAAACTGCTGTTTATAAGCCAAAATTCTGGTGTTTCAATTTTTGCTTCTAATACTTCTGATTTTGAAATATGATGCATAGCTCATGACCAAATATACTTCATACAAAATTATGAAATTTCTAATGTATGTATTCAAAATAATTAGCTGTAATATGAAATTTCTCTTTGAGGAAAAAAATACAGATGATATTTTATATTTAATTCAAATATTTCCCTAGTATTTATAGGATGGAAGAAATTTAAAATTTTAATTCTTTACACATTTTGATTTTAATCCTGAAATAAAATTTGATATTATTTTATAATCAAATTCTAAATTCTAAATATAATACTTTCAATAGTAAATCCTACTGAAAAAATATGATCCCATTACTACTAAATTTGAGATTTCTCTGGACTTCCTGTCCCTAAGCATGTATGCAGGAGCCAAAAGTGAATGTGTTTTGACATTAATGTGTTGAGTTTTCCAAATGTAAAAAGAAAAAACTTTAAAATTATTTAAAGTGAGATAAGTGGTAAGGATGCTCCAAAAAAATTGCACTTGAAGACGTAGAAATACACTGCATGGCCAACTTTTCCATGTCAATAATAGTAAATAATACATTCTTGGCTTTGAACGATTGTGGGGGCAATTCTTTAATTTAATTTAATTTATTATGGTCAGTTCTGGGTATTTGGAACAAAATCATAATCAATGGAGTGTCGGTTTGAGTAATTTTGAGAAAAATCAGATTCAAAGACCTGGCCATTTCAACTTGGAATTAAATGAAATAACCATGTACAATAAACAAAAATATATTAATTTTTTAGAGCTTTTGGCATTGTGGGATAGCTGAAATTTTTGAAAAAAATAAATCAGCATTTATTGAAAATAATTTTAAAAATTATTGCCTCAATGGTAAAATGTAAGGTATTAGGTATGGTAAGCTGGGAGCTTCTTTCCAGGAATTCAAAGTCTTGGGGGGTAAGTAAACGTGGATGACAAGAAACTCGAGGAGGATGATTGTGAAAATTGATGAACAAGTTTTCCACATTCTCGATCTCGCGGTTACTTTTCCTAAGCCAAAGACTGTCCATTACCCTCCCAAACAAATGCAAGCATCCTCCATCTTAAGTCAACCAGCAACAGTAAAGTCTAGATTGCTGTCTCCACTGGCCCCTTCAGGACCGACTCCTTTAGGACCCACCACCTCCAGTTCTCCCTACCGACATGTTGCAAGCAGTTGACCACAAAGACCAAACAAAAGACCACACCCAAAAGCACAGAACCCACAATGGAAACAGAGCCTTCATAAAAGGGGAAATCTGGAAACCTAGGACCTAAACCCATCACCAGTAGCATGAAGCAAGTCTTTACTTATAGCTCAATGTAACAATTCAACTGAGAACCTTTGTCCTCAGCTCTTTTTTTGTATATCCTTGTCTTGTGTTTTTGTGGTGTGTTTCTGTTTTTCAACAAGGTTTGGCAAGGTTTCATCATTTTTTGGAAGAAATTTCAAGCAGTAACTGTATCTTGGACACCCCCCAGTCTTCAACTTTGTTGAAGGAGCAGCTAGACAGATCCACTTGAGGCCTTTTAGTGCCTGAAAATTCCAACTTTTGGTTCTCTTGAAGCAAAAGGTAAGAATCTATGTTACAAGTGTTGGAACCCAGCCAAGAAAGTATTGTTCACACATGATAAAAAGTTCAGTAGTTGATTGTAACCCATGAGCGAAGAAAGTACTCACACATCACAAAAGATAAGTAGCTAATTGCAGACCATAACAATATTTTCGGTAGCATCATTAGACTAAGTTCTTGAGTTAGATCGTTTAGGCTTCTGGGTCTTTTACATTTTGTGCTCTTGCGGTGCATGGCCTCATCATCTGTGTGATAAATCTTTGCACCTGTCAATTGTTCTTCTTCAAGAAATCCCGGATGTCGACGACACCAGGGCACTCTGAACAGGAGGGGACAATGTGAGAAGTCGGGCGTCCGTCAGGAATCTCGTTGTGTCAAGGTGTTGACAGATGGATGGGTCGTTCTGAAGAGAATGATTGGGGTGGGGGGAGGTTTCAGTAGATGCAAAACAGCACACGCGGGAAGCTGAATAGCCAATAAAAACGCTCTGAAATGTGTTAATTCCAGGGCGCGAGTCGCTTCGTCGTTCACTAGTTTCAAGTTTGATGACAATTATAGCCTTCAAGAGAGCTTAAGAGCCGAGAGAAGAGTTTTTGTATGTTTACAATTGGAGTTTTTTTGTGCACTAAATTTCCGAGCTTCCGATCACTTGTACCCACAGTAGGACCAGATCACAGATTCAAGAGAATTCTTTCTACTCTTGAATGCTAAATTTCCGTCCGTTTGCATTCTACCCACAAATTCTTTTCCACTCAGTGAGTAGTACCTAGAGCTAGCTTTTCTCTTCTTCTCCCAGTAGGTGGTTTTTTCTTGCCCCCCCCACGGTCGGTTACCCTAAAGAGGATTGAGATTTTCTGCACATTTTGATCTCCAGATGTTGTTACTGAGAGACGGGGAGTCGTGTGTCTGTCAAGAGTGCAGGACTCTGCAGGGTATCTTTTGCGGGGGAGTGTTTGGCAAGTTATCTGTGCTTTAGGGGGCGTTTCCGTTCTCCCTGTAGCAGGCAAAGAAGTAGTCTATTGGTCCTCTTGAGCTAGTTTTTCTGGCAATTGCAATGTTGTCACGGAACTTTGGGTGTGTGTTGGACTTTTCTCTCCTCCTCGTCCTCGTCCTCCTGTCTTGAAACTCAGTTCACCAGTAGGAGTTGTTGTTCCTTCAGAAGCTTGTTCCTGAGTTGTTTTTCAACAGATTGCATTCTCCTTCGGATTTAACCATCAATTTTTCCATCAAGAGATTGAACTTACTATGAGCATCAATATGACGTCCGGAGAGAAGAACAAGGGTCTGAGTAGAGACCCTTGGTCCAGTTTCACAAGTAAAACGGACAAAAACGGTACCAAATCTGACCAATTCCCAGCTGATATTGAGCAGCAGATGCAGCTGGAATTTGCAATCTGGAGATCGGGTAACAGCACCAGGGAGCAAGTAAACATGCGTCTCAATGAAAGGAAGGGTCTTGCAACCATAGTTTTTCCAGAAGGGTTGAGCTTCTTTGTTTACCCACTTAGTGTTTGCAAGAATGTACCAAGCTCAAACTCTGACATCCAAGAGAGGATTCATCTTTCTGAGATGTCCTACAAAGTACAAATCCTATTCCTCCACAATCATGGGTCTGTGGAGCTCAGTCCAAATGGATCAGAGGCTGAGTGTGTGATTCGTGGGCTGGAGCTGGACCTTCTAAACAAACAGTTTGTGCAAGTGTGTTCACAACCCAGTGCTGAGCACCCCATGTGCTCGATGAAGCTGATTCAAAGACCTGCTTCACAGAAAAAGATCCAGGGAACTCTGGGGAAAAAATTGTGTGTTCCTTTGCTGGAGTGTATAAAGGAGCTCAAAACAACCAAAAACTTGACTCAGGTGTTGGAGGCTTTGGTTCCATTTTGTAGCAATTATGGAGCTTGTCTGCAGGTGCTCAGCAGTGAGCTTGATGATCAACATGAACACAATGTCACTGATGATGAGGTAAATTTTCTTGAACATCTTCTTTATCTTTCATGGAGTACCAAATCCTGTATGTGGGAATGATTTTGTGGGTGAGGAATGCAGTTTTCAGGTTTCTCCTGTTTTGTCAAGAATCTGTAGAAAATTTTGATGATTTAAGTCTGTTGTTCTTTGGCCAAAATTTATGTAGTCAGCCATTTGTTGATATGCTGTGCATACAGAAATTCATTGCCCCATTTTATGGGGCAAAATTGTTTGTGCACATTTATTGTTTGTCTTGCTGGAATATTCGAAACTGTTCTGTTGTGTGTTTTTGAGGCTGTGCATTGCCTCTTGTTTTGCTGAAATGGGCCTGAACCTCTGCATGATTTGTTATGGCATGAATGTTGGACAACGTGTGCTGCTCAGGGACCTTAAAACTCATTTTTGGCTTTCTCAGTCTCAGAGAAAACAATGATAAATGTAAACCCATTGTTCAATTTGTCTTTGGAAAATCTTTGCGCTTGGCAACAATGGATAGTTGGATTTGTTTGCTGCTTTTGGAGATTCTGAGACATAATTGTGCAAAAGCCCTGTTTTCCATGTGAAAAGCAGATATGTGAAAAAGGAGTTGAAAAAGGTCTAGAAAGCTCACATCACATGGATTTTACAAACCTGTTCAGGCAATACGTGATATACAAATGAGCAACCTTGACAGAGAGCTCCAAGCAAGGGTCCAGGAGCAAGTGGAGAGCGCAGCACATGCATGCCAAGTCTCAGCTGAGGTGGTGATGGAAATCTCAAAACTTGGAGCATCAATTTTAACTGGGGATGAGGCTTCCCCCAGAACTTCCTATTCAAATGCCGCAGCTGCTACCCAGGTCATGTGGGAAGCTTTGGTGAAGAATAAGTATCTCAGACACTCCAAGGATCTGTCCTCCTCTTCACAAGGAGACCAAAACCCAAATGCAGGTTATGAAATGGGTGGAGATACAGATGGGTCTGAGAGGAGTTGGCAGGAGATTGCTGCCTTGTGTCGGTCTGGGAATCAGAAGGCAGTTTTGGAAGGCAATGTGCTCCAATGGTGCTCAGTCAAATATCTGAAAGAAAGGTATGTTTTTGATGGCAAATGACATAGATCACTCTACAGCATATTCAATTCTAAGTAAAGCTGAACAAGTTCATGAGAATGCCATCATTCCTTCAGAACACAGCAGTCAGGTTCATCTCTGATAGAAGTTTGGAACAATCATTTCACATTCTGCCATTTAGCACTGCATGAGTTGAAGCTGATTACCTAGTCTATGCTTTCCAGACTAGCAGGTGGTGTCAGTTAATTAGTTTTGTGGTGGAGACTCCAGTCTAGAATTTAGTGCCTGGTTTGCATTTTTGTGAAGGAAAAGAAAACAACACGTGTGCTCAATGTGGAAGATCTATGATGTTGCTGGAACTCATTAGGACTGAATTGGATTGTGTGAACAGTTGTGCTATACAGATCACAATTGATGTTGGAGCATTTATGGAAGATGGCTTGGATCTGTGGATGACTGGAATATCTGTCTACTCTCCTCTCATAGTCAAAATATCCCTCAAGCAGGACTGGGGCCTAACACCATTCACCAGGGGTTACCAGGTTGATGCCTACCAAGGCACACATGAGACCCATGATGCTAAACCTTCAATGGCAGTCACCTGTTTCATTCCCCACATTGTAAAACAGTATGTCACTAATGCATACAAAAATGGCACTGGACCTAAGCAATTGTCAGATGAGGGTTTTATTATTGGTATCATGAGGCGAATTGTGTACTCCTTGATGTTCATGAAGTACAATTGTGTGATCTGTGAAGAAATCCACTTTGACTTCAGACACGGATCATCATCAGTGCCACGGCCATGTGCAAAGCACCTCTGCACTGTTCTCTTTGCTATGTGGAGAAACATTACTCCACCAAAGATTGTGACACTAGCTGATCTACAGACTTGGCTTCACAAGAAGTTCAAGGTGACAGATATGACCCTGCTAGACGACATGCTCACAACATTGAACTTAGATTTCAGCGACACAAGGTACATGGATCTCAGCAACATGAAGTTGAAAGAGAAGATCCGCATGCTTGCATTCATAATCTCCCGCAAAGGAAATTCACCTTGGGTTTACTTTTCGGCTACTGAGGAGATGAAGGAGATTACTTAAGAGGCAAAACAAAAGTAAACTGCAACACTGTCAGGGTCAGTTGATGTCATTGTCACCAGGCTCTCAATGTGAATGTCTAGATCCCATGTTGCCAATAGCTTTTGACAAATCAGAGCATCCACTTCCTCCCCAAATTGATATATGTTCGCTGAGCCAAGTGTCTTTGCAGACCACTAGGCCTCAAGTTCAGGTGACACATATCAAGGTTCTAGGTTTAAAGCTGCCAATAATGAGGACAATTTTGTTGACAGCATTGAAAATATAATGCCTGTGACACTAATGGTTTCCCTAGATGTTGACAAGTAGGTATTTCATTCCTAAGTTGGTTTCACAAGTTCAAAACTGTTAGGCCTAGTTGTACAGTTGCATATGTCATAGAATGAGATCACAGGAAGGCAGGCTTTATTTGCTGACACCTCCAATGTTTCTGTATCAAACTACTTTGAATCTAGTGACTGGATGAGACCTGTGAAGCTCACAACAAACCAATCAGCACCTGCTACCACAGTTGGGTGGGCTATCACTCCTCCAAAGCAAATGAACATATCTGCACCACCAGGTCTTTGAGGTTGCTCATGTCATGAACTAAGAGTTGAAAGATTCAGATTGGTCTCCAGGTGGACGTATAAACTCATCCAATTTAAAATGTAGTGTAGGAATCCACCTCAAGGTCAGTAGCACTATCACCAGCCATCACTAAAGTTTGGTATCCATGTTCCTGTCAGAAGACAGAACATTTATCAGCTCCTGGCAACCGTTGGACTTTAATTCTCTACAGAAGCAACATGACAAAATTACAATCTCAAACTAATACACAGTTCCCTGTTGAGGTGGGCATCCATGTTTGTCAGCAAAAGGTCTTAAGGTACATATAGTTGCAACATGGCAGTTTGAGAACCTGAAATCACATGTGCTTGTAGGCCCTCCCAGAGACAGTTTGCAGAGCAGGTGGAAAAACTTGCAAGGTTGTCAAGAGAGCTACAAAACTCCTCATGCTATTCTCCATAACCCTAAACCTTGGCCTTGCCCCTACTTCATGAAGTTGTCTCTGTTTTGCCAAAACCCTTGCACTCACCATCATCACCAAACAAGAGTGTGTTTGCAAAAACATTTTCACTTGGAATATGCAACTAAGCTACAACAAGCTGCTTACAAACACACACAATAGAATATTATTTGCTATCACACAAATTATATTTCTTTAATGGCCCTACCATGACATGGTTAAACACATATGGCATGCATTTAGCACGTTGTCCGTTTAGAGGTTAACAAATAGTCACATATGACAACATCAAAGATGTCATGTATGCCCTCACTAAAGAGAATGGGCATGTTGTATGGAAAGAGCAGTGGTACACCTTTATGTTAAGAATTTCATTACAAGCCAATCTCTACATGACTCATGAGGTTTTTGTTGTCGATGTGGTGTTACTGACTTGACATGGGAGACAATTGCTGTAAGTGTCATTAGTTGACCAACAAATGCAACTACAAAACTTAATGCCATTATTAAATGCATAAGTATAGAGGGTTTTATGAAGGGCACCATCTTATTTCCATGGCCATGGAGGTGCATGGTGCATCCAAGCATGATATGGATCATTTCATCCAAGATTATGCTTGTCTTTTTCACGATAGACAATCAGGAGGTCATTTGTCCTTATATTTTTGCTTTTAATTTTTCAGACAATGTGTTAATATTGTTCTCCAATTTGCTTTGGCCTCTGTTATAGAGAAGATTACATTGGCAAGAGATGTTTATTCTAGACCTCCTATTATGATTAGATCTCACGATTTGCATGTTGGCGACGTTAGAGGGGTGATGGGTGAAATACCTTCCTACCACAAAAAGGACTAGCTCTCTCCCTTCTCTAGCTCCTACATGTTATGTGTTTTTTGGCTTTTATGTCTTCCATGTGATGGTTCTAGCCATCATTTTTTATTGGATTTTTGTGTTGTCGAGTTCTCTTTTCAGCAAAAAAATCTTGTGTCCATGAATAAAACCCCAAATGTGTCTTAGAATCTAGATACGTCAAATCCTACAAATTATGCATCTTACTTGCCTACTTTCTGCATGAATATATCAAACATAATGAAATCATCTAGAGCAATTATATATGATTCCAAATCACCAAGATGTTGGTAGGAGATGAGTGAATCTAGACATCCTCCACAAACCAAAATGCATCATGACCTCACCTTGGAGGTTTGTTGGCAAGGAAATTTGCAATAATCGTCACAAAAGGCTAGAACAAAACAAGTTTTGCTATTAATGCAAACTCAAATGAATAGATCCACCCATAGCTCCAAAGAAAAAATAATAGCATATCTTGTAACATAACATATCCAACCAAAAAAAGGTTGCACCAAATACAAAGAAGATCAATTGTTTTAGCAATGTAAAACGTTTCTCCACCATCACCAGAATATTCATATGCCAAATTACACAAAGTATGATATAGTGAGGAAATGTGCACCTAGTAGTCCAAGCAACAATTGCTTCACCTACCCCACAAAATCTTGCAAGTTCATTGATGTTTTTTCCTTCATAGACTCTATTATCAACATCAAAGCACACTACATGCACATTGTCCCACAAAACCACCACCTCTACAAATTTCAAATCAACAAAGTAGCAAATTACAAGACCCAACAATGTGCCTTTGTTTCTCCCTTTTGGTACCTCATTTCATAATTGCATACTTGGGTTAACACATATACCTCATCATAATAAAGTGAACTTTCATTAGTACAGAATTTGAGTGCAATTCACTAGCCTAAATCATTGTGGGGCTTTCATAATGAAATTATTTTATTTAGTCCTACATCTCAATCCACCATAGGTGAACTAGGTCACTATGCAATAGACTTATTTCACTATATAGTCCATTAAATATATTATAGTAGAATTGGATTATTATGCAATGGACCCAAATCACTATGTAGTTTATATAATCCACTCATAATTGAATTGGGACCCTATGTTTTGAACTCAATTTGTTATATATTGAACTTAATTAACTTGAATCATTTTATAATTATTAAACAAATGGGTTATGCAATTGAAAAAATAAAATATACATATGTTTGCTTTTGTTGCAACCCAAAGTGGTGTTTTAATGTCATTAATTGATTTATGTCACTTAAATGTTAATATGATTATTGGATCACAATATCATATTAATGTTGGCCAATGCACTAGTAAAAATGTGAATATTCAAAAATAGCCTAAATTTTTTTTAAATAACATAGGATTGAATAACTTAAAATAACCAATAATAGTCAAAAGTAACCTAGGGTGGAATGGTTTAAAGTAACCAAAAGTAGGCTATTTAGAATAACCTATAATAGCTAAATGGAACCTAGGGTGGAGTGGTATATTAACTAAAAATAACCTTTCTAGAATAGCTTATAATAATCAAAAGTAACCTATGGTTGAACGGTTTAAAATAACTAAGAGTAGCCTATTCAAAATAGCCTATAACAAACTAGAATTGTCGAAAGTAGCCTATGGTGAAATAATTTATAATAACCAAAAGTAAAAAATAAAAAATAAAACCTAAAGTTAAAATAGCCAAAAACAACCTAAGATGAAATAACATATAATAGCCAAAAGTAAGATAAAATAACTTAGAATTGTCAAAAGTATCATAGGGTGAAATAGTTTATAATAACCAAAAATAAACAAGGATAGCTTAGAATAGCTGAAAGTAACCAAGTATGAAATAACTTTAAATAACCAAAAGTAAATTAGAATAGCCAAAAATATTTTAAGTGAAATAACCATAAATAGTTTCATACCAAAAAGCTTACAATAGCAAAAAAAATAGCCTAAAATTGTGAAAGTAAAGAAATAGCCCACAATAGCTAAAAGTAGCTTAGAATTGTGAAAATAAACTAAGATGAAATACCCTACAATAACCAAAAGTAACCTAACCTAGGTAGTATTATTATATTAGAAAAAATATATTAAATTTTTTCTTATTAAAAATATTGATTGTTTGAATATTACTAAATTAAAAATATTCAATTTTTTTCCTATCAAATGATTTTACATTTTCAAAAGGAAATAAATGCAATTTTGTACATTATCGGAAAAACTTTAAAATAAATTTTAATTATTTCATTTGGACAAAATGTCATTAAGATATGAAATTTCAATGTTGATGTTGGTGTAATATTTTAAATGAAGTATTGGATAAATAGAATGCATTGTATTATATGTTCACAACAAGTGAACTAGTTTGGTGGTAAAGTTGTTTGTTTGCATCTTTGGGGTTCAAGGATCAAACTTCACATCTTTGCTTGTGGTTGTGGTCAATGGTGGTATGTTGATTGAATATTTCCTTAAGCTTACATAGGTTGATTATGTTGTTTACTTATTTAAGTTTTTTAACCTAACTAAAGTAATGACATGTGTCACTACTTCATAAGATGGAAGTCATGAAATTATCAATAATATAATAGTAACCTTGTTTCACTAGTTACTAATGAATTAATTCAACTATCCATAACAACTAATTCCAATTTATTAAAGGGTTAACCATTTTTGCCATGATAAATGTGTCCAAATTCACTCAAAATCTTGTGAAATACAAAGTGAATTTGGACACATTAATGTAGTGTTTGATATCAACAATGTTTGATAAATTGTGTTATTTTGGAATTGTTTCAAAAATTAATTTCAATTCATCAAAAGACCTTGAATCTTCTTCTTCCAATCGTTATAATATTTTATTTTCCATTCTTTAATAGTACAACTTTGTGGAATGGCTATTTGTGTATCAAGGGAATTGGAACTGAATGGCTCAATGTTTTGCATTGGTGATGGATACATGTTGTACTTTTCAGAATGTACACCTAGCTAGAAACAAGCACGTGGACATTTTAAAGTTCGCATAACATAATAGTTACAAAAGCTTCTAGAAGCTCGAATGATGCATAGAGGTTATTTATTTTATCAATGGCAAGGTTCTGAAATCAATGCTCCAATCACTATATATTTGATCCATTCAGCATACTTTATCTGCATCATGTGATCAATATTTCCTTGTTCCAAACATATTCAAATTTGCATCCCTTGAGAAGAATCAGAAAGCCATCTCACACACCAAGTGACAATATAACACCTACTGTAGATGAAACCTTGGCTGAATATTTCTCTTTTGTTGCACCACATTGAATTACAACCATTCATACACTTCTTCTAGTCTTCACATTAGGTCACATGGTATTGGCCAAAGTTGTAGCATCCTAAAGGTTCGCCTATGATTTGCTTACTTGTGAAAAGGAGTATGAGACCAATGATGGATTGGCATCATATATCCAAGGTAATAATTATAGTTTAGCCATCATCATCAAACAAGCTTAAGTTTTTTATTATTATAGGGTGTGACAATGGATAACATAATTTGAAACTTGGAGCACTTGTGGAGTGCTTTCATTAGCTCAATCCATTGTGTTGTGTTTGCATCTTGGAAAAAGTTCTCAATTTTGTTAAACTTGGAATTATTAGTTTGAAAACTAAGGTTGAGAAGAAGGATTAGAAGTTGAAGCAATGCACATATATGTCACAAACCAAAAAATAAATGTTAGATCAACAAATAGTTTAAAGATTGGGAATGAAAAAAAATGAATTTTAGGTAGATTTTCACCATTTGCATTCGGGCCTAAGTATATCCTATTGTTGAGAGTAATGAAAGGAAATATCTAAAGAATGAAATGAAATTAATAATTCTTCACCTAGCTTGGATGTTTGTTGGGTGTGGTTGAATTGTAGAATTCCCTTGGCTAAGAGGACTGCAATTGATTAAGCCAACATGAAACTATTGTGGGTTTGATTAAGAAGTTTATTAATCATAGTCATTTTTTTTACTTGAACAAATGATGTGCATTCACTCCTCCACCTAATCTTCTTGTTTGGCCAAAGTTGCTAGTGATTTGTGTTAGTATTTACTTTCATTAATTACATACAAATAGTTACATATAGTTAACATCCAAACATTATAATAAAAATTATCTTATGCAACTTGTCTTATGCAACTATGCATGTTTTTATGGAACTTAAAAATGTCACATGAAAATTGTAGTAAGGCCACGTAAAAAAAAGATAACTAATGCTAATCAAATCATGATCAAATAGCCACCCATGCACCCCATGTGGATTGGTCTAGGAGATTTTTTACTCTTAATTTCTAGGACTATAAAACTTGTATATTGAATAGGTGTAAGTATGTCTATTTAGATAAAGGATCTTCAAACAAGGGTGGTATTTGTATTATCACCTTCTTTCAACTATAAAGTTGTTGCACAATTTTCATGGTATTACAACAAAAAAAAAATTAGTTATTTTGAATCATGTGTGTGAGTTCAACTTTGCAGTGATTGATGAATGACCAATAGGTCCATGTTGTTTGTCTATAGGGCTTAGTTTCAGACACAAGAGTAAGTGTTTATGTCAATCATAATGTTAATTTCCAAGGTAGACTTGATTGTGATGTAATTTATCACAAAAGGCCAAAATGTTGACAACATTAAGAAAGATGGTCATCCTTGATTCCAACAAGGTAGATGGGTTAATCAACTATCATCAACATTGGAAAATCTATGTCTAATGCAATCACAATCAAACAAGCCAATAGTGACAAAAAACTCAATCACAAATGGGCCCTTTTTGAACATTTTGACTTTTTCATAGGAAGGAATTTTTGAAGGATTTTTGCAACATGTTTTAAAAAATATTCACAAGTTCCCCAATTAATTACATTATTTTTAAAAACTATTTAAAAATAAATATGAATTTTTAAAAAATGTATACATTTTGCCAAATTTTATGTTTCATCTTAAAAAATGATCATAATTTCAAATCATTTTAAAATGTGATAACTACTTTAAGCTTTAATTTTATGTATCATACACCAAAACTTTTTTCATATGTCATACACATTATGACCCATTTACATCTAGCAAATGATTCTTGAAATTTGAAAATTCTGAAATGATATTTTGAATTTCTAAAAATTTCAAGTATCACAATTTTTAAATTATGACTGTTTTGCATATGTGGATGGTAGGTTATCATCATTTCAAAAAAATTCCCATCAATTTTTTCAAATTTAAATACTACTTGGCCTAATCTAGATAAAACTGATTTTGGGGTGTTCAAATTCAAAAGTCATTTACTACAACTAAAACTCAATTTCTTAAATTAAATGATTTTTAAAAAATCTTCAAAATTCATATAAATCATTTAACACAAATTCCTTGATCAACATAACATTAAAATGGCATTACATAAATATGTTTGAAAAAATTGACAATTTTTCAATCATTTGATATGGTTTTTGGCTAGTTTGACTATGATTGCAACTTGTCATAAGTCAATTGAAGAAAGTGATAGTTTGGGATGTGGTGGCCCCACTTGGGACATCACTTCTAATTTTTTTGTCACTTTCCATTTGATCTCCCACACCTATGATATTAATATTAAGGAGGTAGCATCACCATAGCCTTGTCCATTTGGAGCATACTAATGAAAAAGAAAAGGAGGAAGAAATAACAGCAACGAAAGAACAAAGTATGGATCTTGCCCCTACAGTGCAAGATCACATACCACCCAATTTTGTAATACCTATTTCCACATTAGTGATTCGTGCACCACTTAAAGATCTTGAAATGGAAAAATCAAAGAAAGAAGGTCATGTCTATACTAATATCATTAATGAAAGACAACCTTCTCTAAGAGATATTCATTATCAGAAAACTACGTCCATTGCAACTAAAAAATGTCCAATAGAACTAGATTACAACTAGATTTCCTAGTTGCAATGGACATGATTTGAGTTTGAAGACCTTAGAGGGCATGGATGCATTTGTAAAAAATGTATGAAATCCGTAACATTACAAGAAAAATGCATTTGAAGAATTGTCTACAAGCTTTAATGATCATGGAGGATACCATATTAGAGGGGTACCTTTGGGAGTCCAAGACATTAAAATCATAGCTAATGGCAACTAACATGCCCATGGTTGAAGAAGATTTGGTGGAAGTTTTATTGAATGCCTTTTTTGAGTCATACCATTCATAGGTAGATGCACCACTTTGTCTTTTGAGATACTTGTGGGGAGATTGTAGCATGAAGAAAATTGAAGATCTTTACATTATAGTATGAAATCATCAAAAGATGTATTTTTTATTTGATACAAGAGAGGTATTGTGTGCCAACCAAATAAATGTTAACCACAAACCATTCATTTGTTTTTATTGTGGGAAGCTTAGGCACTTCCTCAATGAGTGCAAGGAACATGAAGTAGACATTAGGAAGTTGGAGCAAGACCACTACTAGAAGTGGGAGCGTTAAATGCAAATGTGGTGGAAGAGACACTCATAGATCAACTTCAATCTAATGATTCAAATGTTTAAAAACTATCTAAAATATCTTTGGCAAGTTTAGAAGGTCAAAAGGTAGACCGCTATTGGTATTTAGGCTTAGGTGTTTCAACATATGTTACAAGATATAGTTCATTCTTGACCAGTGTAAAATCATTGTTTCATACTCCAAACATAAAAATAACAGGGGGCCAATCACATGATGTTGTTTGAAAAGGAACTATGCATGTTGAAACCTTGTCAAGTGGAATAAAGAGGATTGTTAATATTTTATATTTTCTTGGATTAAAGAAGAATTTGTTGAATATAGGAAAAATAACAAGTCTAGGTACATAATAGTGTTTAATGAAAGATGATGCCTTGTAATTCGTAAGAAAGACCATCAAGTGATAATGAGAGGAATATAAGACAGTTTTAATGGTTTCTATCACCTTGATATGAGAACATTGATTGAATCATCACAAATCAATGCAATTGACAATTCATTTGATGTGAGGATATGACATCGCAAGTTGGGCCATTTAAACTAGAGAGGTTTAAAGTTTTTGTTTGACCATGAAATGGCAACATGGATACTAGTAAACCTACTTGCAATTGAAAAAGTGTGTGAGGGCTAGGGAAGCAAACTTGAAAGTGTTTTCCCAAGAGCCAAACATGAGCGACAAAATCAATTGAATTGGTACAATTTGACTTGTGCATCCCTTTTCCAATCAAATCACTAGTTGGGTTGTTTTATTTCATGACCTTTGTAGATGACAAATCGTGAAAAGTTTGGGTTTATTTCTTGAGAAAGAAAAGTGAAGCCTTTAGCAAATTCTTGTTGTTTAGACATGAAGTAGAGAACCAAACTACTAAATCAATCTAAATCCTATGGTTGGATAAAGAAGGAAAACATTTGTCAAATTAATTTGTAAAACATTATCAAAATAGTGGCATCATACAACAATTCACCCAAATAGACACCACCCAACAAAATGTGGTGGTTGAAAGGATGAATCATTCGCTTTTAGATAAGGCTAGATCAATGATGCTTGAAAATGGCACCCCAAACCATCTTTGGGTTGAAGTAGTTAACATTGTGTAGCCTATTTATTCAATAGATGTCCAACAAAATCTAACCACAAAAAACCATCATAACAAGTTTTCTCAATAGTGAAACTTGATATAAGTCATTTGCAAATATTTAGATGTCGAAAATATATGCATGTCCTTAATGAAAATAAAAGAAATTAGAAACCCATGCATTAGAAGGAATTTTTGTAGGATATGATGGTCATTCTAAAGCATGTAGGTGTTATAGTCTTCAACATAGAAAAATCATTGTCATTAGAGATGTAAAATTTGACTAGATGTCAATTGAAACATCAAAAACAATCATAAAACCTAACCTAATTTTGTGGCCAGTTGGTGATGATTCTATGTTGTTGAGACAAACTCACATGAAGACACACACATCTAGTGAGGTTCAAACCAATCTGACATTTCACATCGCACCCCAAGAATCTCACGATTTGGATCAAGATAGTGAGAAAAATTGCTCAAAGACCGATGACATGGGAGAAAAATTACCACATGGAATTTTCGGTGAAGGCGCGGAGATGCCATCGAATAGTCCATCCAACTCATTGTCAACCCCTCCTATGGCTAGAGGTGGAGTAGAGGCTATAGTTGCATGATCTTTCACAGCAAGTCTAAAGCAACTAACTAGAGAGCAACGACCCCCATCTTAGATCATTGATTATTGGGGAACATTGATGTCATTTGATCCATGTTGATTTTCTAGAAAAGAAGATCTTCTTATTGTGACACATAATGTGTCAGAATTATAGAGTTATAGTGAGGCGTCCAATTCAAAAGGGTGGAATTGTGCAAAAGCTCAAGAGATGGATTTTATTTTGAAAAACAAAACATGGAGTCTTGTTGACCTCCCATCGAGAAAGAAGTTACTCAACGCATGATGGGTGTACAAAATAAAACCAACATTTAGAAAAAGCTTGACAAATTAAAAGCACAATTAGTGGCAAAAGGATATGAATAGAAAATGGGAATTGACTTTGATGAAACTTTTATGTTGGTCATTAAATGGAACATGATAAGATCAGTAGTGGTGCTCATAGTTCACAAAAGATGGGAGTTAGTGCACTTACATGTAAAAATTACATTTCTTAACAACAATGTGAAGGAGGATGTTTTCATGGTGTAGCCCAAAGGCTTCCATATCCAAGGGCATGAGTAGAAGGTGTGCAAGCTTCATAAAACTTTGTAGAAGTTATGGTAGGCACCAAGAGCTTGTTATGAAAAAATAAATTAATATTTGCAAACCCAAGGTTTGACCAAAAATGATGCGGATCACAACTTGTATTACTTGAAAGAGGATAGAAAAATGTTGATCATAGTGCTATACAGTAAACTCTCTCTAAACTAATACTGTGTAAATTAATATTCTCTCTAAACTAATATGCGGGCATAGGCCCGTGGTGGGCCTCATACTTAATCTAATAATTCTCCATAAACTGATATTCAATATTTTTTTCCGGTCCCCACGCATATTGATCCAGGACGTCATGTATAGCTGGAAGGGTGTTGGCAAGAGCAGCCATGTCAATAGAGCCACTTTCGCCGAAACGGCGGTAGGACCTAATGTCATGGCGGGACTTGAATGCCTCAAGCCAGCCACTTGAAAATTCGAAAGGCTCATGCCCAGGATAGAGTCGATCCAGAATCTTTGTTGCACTCTCTCTAACAAGCTCACCACTCACATTTGCCCGCTCCTGGTTTGCCCGAAACCACTTGACTAACGCGGATTCCATTTCCTGGTACCTGACTGTCCATTGGCGCTTGGCATTGAGGTTGGTCTCATTGTCAGACTTGGCGAGAATCTTAGCCGACCGTTTTAGTGTGGTAGAGATGGTACCTTGGCTAACTTTGATACTATGGTTATCTTCGAGCCATTTGATCAGGTCTTTCTCTGAAAGCTGAGGATTGTCTCTTTTGTACTGGCAGAGAGCTACGCGGACCTTGTGGGATGTTCAAATGTGTGACAACTAAGTGTTCTTTGCAAGTATAGCGCACTAGAAAGACATACACTATGCCTATGGATAGTAATCATTCTACCATACAATGTCCAACTCCATCATGAGGAGGAGGCTCTTTGTCATGCCAACTTCACCTCACATCAACATCTTCTTTGTTTACTTTTATTACATTTGCATCTGCTTCATAATCCTCACAGAATCCTATTTCTGTGCCCTTGAATGAACCCTTACTGGCAAGCCATTCTTGATTGGCATGGTCAAGCTCAAGACATAGGTTGGCTTGAAATTTTCAGGGACAGAAAATGTGAAATGAGCTAGCAGCCCTGCTACTACCGACTTCATTTGAAGCATTGCAAAGTCTTTCCCCAAGCATATGCGAGGGCCTGCTTGAAACACGGCAAACTTATACGGGCTTTCTGGAACAAAAACTCCATCTTTCAGCCACCTTTCTGGTTTGAACTCAAGGCAATCAGCCCCCCACAGTTGCTCCATTCTTCCCATTGCATATGGATGATAGCCAACAACTGACATCTTAGTGATCTTGGTTCCATCTGGCAGCACATCATCTTTTAGGGCTGTCTTATTATCAATTGGAACTGGTGGGTAGAGCCTAAGAGATTCTGTCACTGCTGCATGCAAGTAGTGCATTTCCTTCAGCTCCTCATAAGTGAATGAGGTGTTGAGATCAACCATTCCATCCTTGCTGTCAACATG
>Ga0116227_10003892_pt1 | contig 32784 bp, 26 predicted proteins | sample S1TSphgellanicum_FD_89693 | JGI IMG/M metagenome (GOLD analysis project Ga0116227, IMG submission 89693) | Host-associated microbial communities from peat moss isolated from Minnesota, USA - S1T2_Fb - Sphagnum magellanicum MG | ecosystem: Host-associated > Plants > Peat moss > Unclassified... | reverse complement strand
TTTTTTTTTTTTTTTTTTGTTGAGGTTGGTAAAAGTCACAACAAAGCTTAACACTTGCCAGAGAAGAGTGTAATTGTATATATGAGTTGATGGCTCAGTGAAGGTGCAACTTAAACTTTCATACATGCGATCAAATATATTATATTTATTGCAACAAAAATCTTCATCTAAGCACCCAACAAAATTGTAAGGAATTCCTTGATGTTTCAAATGAATTCCTCCAGTTGCTCTCAACTGACAACTATATCCCAAAAGATTTGCATGCATTCTTTCAGTGATTGATGATGAGTTTTTTTTTTGGCTGTTGCTGTTTGGTAGGTGTTTGGTAGATGACCCAACCCCTTCTCTTCCCTCCCAAAAACAGAGAGAAGAAGAAGAAGAAGAAGAAGAAGAATTTTAGCAAGATGGAACTATTGTAGTGGCTGGCTGGGGGGAACCAGCACCTTCACTGGTACCTTCACCTTCTTGAGGGAGGCCTATATTCTTCTTAGAATCTACCACATATATTCAACTCAGGATGAATTCACTGTGTGCATTTTTTTTGGTTGCCAATTTTATGATGTAGGTATCCAAAGTGGCAATCATCAAAATTTTTTTTTTCCCCCGATGTGAATGTTTCTATCGCTGTGAATGAATGAGTCCACTGTAATAATAATAGGAGCCTGAAGATGATGATTTACGAAGTATCAAGGATCAAAAGCAGAATATAAAAAGAACCAAAAGAAGAATCAGAATCAGAATGCAATAAAGAATCATCAGAAGAAGACTCAGAAGCAGAAAGTAAAAGAATCAGAAGAAGAATCAGAAGCAGAAAGTAATAGAATCAGAAGAAGAAGCAGAAGCAGAAGGTAAAAGAATCAGAAGCAGAATCTAAAAAGAATCGGAAGCACAATCAGAAGCACAATCAGAAGCCGAAATAGAAAAAGAAAAAGCAAAGAAGATGGAGAGGAAGAGATTGTCACTCACTCACTCACGTGGCGGCGCTGCAGACGAAAATCGAAGAATCAGGCAGACTGCAGGAAGTTGGAGCTCGCAGAAGACGAGACTGCTGTCAGAACGTACTCCCCCCTCCCTCCCACGTGAAACTCTCCACAGAAGGAGGACCCATCTTCTCCACAACCCAGGCTGGGTTGAGCTTTGAGAGTTGTTCGTGGTGTAGAGTACTTGGAAAGTTTGTTCCTGAACTGGATTTGGGTTTTGTTTTTGGGTGGTGGGTTTGGTTGGTTTCCTGATCTCTCTCTCTCTCTCTTCTTGCGTTTTCTCTTTGCCTTGACAGGAACGAAGAGTAGAGGAAATCTGGTAGTAGTTCGGGTCTTTTGTTGTTGTTGTTGTGGTGTTGTGTTTTGTAGTGAAACGCCTCTTCTTGGAGATGAGGAGTGGTGGCATTGGAATGGTGGAACTAGTCCATTTCGCGTCAGGATTTCAGGAGAGCTCGTTGTGATCGGTGAGGCTAGGTTGACCTCCACACTCCAATCACCTGCCAATCCCATTTTGTCTCTACTTAGGAAGTTGTAAGAATTGGAGAGCACCCAGAGAGAGAGAGAAGAGAAGAGAAACGGTTACGGAAGATTCTGCACGTGCAGCAGGAGCTTGACAGCAATGGCGGTCATGGCAAGGCACGTAGGGGAAGGAGGTTTTACAGCGGTGGAAGCGCAGTTCACAGGAGGGAGGTGTGGACCGCTGATGAAACCCACCAGGACGTTGTCGCAGGAGGTAGCAGTGTTGAGTCCCAGATCATCAGTGCGCAGATTGAATGCCCCTGCAGCAGCAGCAGCAACAGCTCCTCCTACGCAGCAGATACCCATCTACAGCAGCTCCACCACCAAGTTTGCCCAGCAGCAACGCAGCTCGAAGCTGCTCGACTCAGCAATGGAAAAGAAAGCCCAGACATGGTATGCACCCACAACACGCACATAAACTCTTCCATTGATCTCCATTGCAACAACCTATGGAAGAAGACGATTGATCATGCATGAGAGGGAAGAAGAAGAAGACGAAGCAGAAGAAGAAGCCCATTCATCTGTCAGTTTGCGCTTGAGCTTCTTCTTGGGCTCAGTGATGGATGTCTCGTGTTTTCTCCATTTTGCAGGGTTGCTGCAACAGAGCTCGACAGCGACTTGCTAGTGAAAGTTGCAGACATGAGCTTTCACCTCCACAAGGTACTGTACAACATCTTCTCTCTCTCTCTAGAGCTTTGCTGCTAGTGTTTCTTCCGCAAGCTCAGTCAGAGAGTCTCGCAAGGTTTCCACTCATCTCGTTCTTTTGAGGCAGTTTCCTTTGCTGTCAAGGAGCGGGCGGCTGAACCGACTGGTGTTCGAGTCGAGGGATACCGAGAAGGATTGCATCAACATGGACGACATGCCGGGAGGAGCTGTGGCATTCGAGCTAGCTGCGAAATTCTGCTACGGCATCACAGTGAAGATCACAGCACGCAACGTAGCCGCGCTGCGATGCGCAGCGGAGTATCTAGAGATGACGGAGGAATACGAGAAGGACAATCTGGTGACGAGAACCGAAGCTTTTCTCACTTCCGAGGTGCTAGCGTCATGGAAGAAATCCATCGCAGTGCTGCAGACTTGCGTGAAGCTGCTTCCCTGGGCGAAGGAGCTCCAGATTGTGAAGAGATGCATTGAATCCGTGGCATGGAAAGCTTGCACTGATCCTAGAGGCATCCGCTGGTCCTACTCCTCCTCTTCTTGTTCTTGTTCTTCTTGTTCTTCTTGCGTGCTTGCTGCGTCGCCCGCCAGCACCACTTCCTCCTCTAGTACTCAATGGAGCTCTGCAGTTTCCTGCAAACAGATTCCTCAAGACTGGTGGTTCCAGGACATCTCCAGCCTTAGTCTCGAGTCTTTCGGATATGTCATGGACGCGATCCGCGTGAAAGGAATGCGCCCTGAACTCATCGGCTCCGCCATCGTCTACTACGCACACGAATGGCTTCCTGATCTGCACAGAATGTCGGCATCACCGAGCTCCAAGCACGGATCTCCTACTTCTTCCAGACTCGATTCTCCGCCGCCGCTGCCGCTTCACACCTCCAAGCTTGTCGGTTCGCGAGGACTTGGACTCGAACTCGGAGGAAGCAAGGAGTTGAAGAAGCTGCCGCCAGCGGAAAGGAACAACAGGGACTTGAAGCAGAACTGCAGGACGATTCTGGATGCACTGGTGAGCATGCTACCGTGCCAAGCGGATGCCATCTCTTGTAGCGCGGCACTCCGTCTTCTGCGTGCAGCGAGCTTGCTGAATGCTAGCCAAGAAACCATGAAGGAGCTGGAAAGGAGAGCGGGAATGCAACTGGAGAATGCAAACCTAAGCGATTTGCTCATTCCCTCCTTCCTACATACCAGCGACACTCTCTACGACACTGATATCGTGCAGAGGATTCTGGAGCAATTTCTTGTTCAGGTAAAATTCAGCAGCCCATCTTGCAGCAGCTTCCTTGCTCTTCGTGTTCTTCTTGTTGTTCTTTGTTGTTGTTGTTGTTGTTCCTTCTTCTTCTTCTTCAACTTGTTCAGCACAAAGAAGAATGGGATTGAGCATTCTTCCAGTCACTCTTTTTTCTACTCAACAAAATGTTCGATGCACTTGTTGTGTTTCCTGTTCTTCAGACTCTTGGTTTTATGTATACAGCTCTGTTTTGCTCTGGTTTTTTCTTGTGCAGCTGCTGTGCACTCTGCTTTAGCTATGAATTCAATCTTCTTCTTTAGGTGTACAAAAACAAACTGTACAAGCATATACATGGATACATGTTGCACTAAAGAATTTTTTTGTCAATAAGATGCTGATCTTGTCAACGAAGTTCCCCCTATGATCATAATGCTGATTGAGAACATGCTAATCTTGTCCAAGAAGTTTCTTCCTATGATTTCAGAGAATGCTGATCTTTGTCAACAAAGTTCTGCCTATGATCATAATGCTGATTTAGAATACTGATCTTGTCAACAATGTTCTGCCTATGATCATAGTGCTGTTTAAGAACGCTACAGTTCTTATCAACAAAGTTCTTGTGCCTATGATCATAAGTGCTGATTGAGAATGCTGATCTTGTCGACAATGTTCTTCTGCCTATGATTATAGTGCTGTTTGAGAATGCTACAGCTCTTGTAAATAAAGTACTACATATGCTCATAATGCTCTAATTGAGAGTGTGGATCTTGTTGACAAAGTTCTGCCTATGAAAAGAATGCTGATCTTGTCAACAATGTTCTGCCTATGATCATAATGCTAGTGAGAATGCTGTTCTTGTGAAGAAAGTTCTGCTTATGATCAAAATGCTTATGTATGGAGAATGCTGTCAGATCTTGTGAATTAAGTTCTGCATATGATTACACTTATGATTATTCCTTCACATGTGTGTTATTGCCACATTGATCATGTGCATCCAAGTGGGCCTTCTTGTTCAATACTGTACATCAGTTCCGTAACTTCTGGCTTGTTGTTCTTCCTATTATGGGGTTGGCTTCTGTAAGTCTTGGTACATTCACTTGATTATGTCTTTGAAGGAAAGGTGCCTATTTCCTCATCTGTGCAGGTTTCTACTGTAGCTTCTATTTGCTTTGAGAGTTACCATCTTCTAAATTCTTTCCTTTCAATTCTATGTAAGCATGCATGGTGTAGACAGACTGAACTTGATGAAGTGGGGGGGGGTGGGGTACAGGAACATACTGGTGCAAATAAGGTGAAAGAAGCTCCAAGCAATGGCTCCATTGGGAAGCCACCTGTTGCTCCTCATACTGCCAAGATGAAAGTTGCAAAGCTGATAGACAGCTATCTAGCTGAGGTTGCTAGGGACAGCCAGTTGCTGTGTGCAAAATTTCAGGCTCTTGCAGAGGCACTCCCAGATTTCTCAAGGGTCACAGATGATGGACTTTATCGAGCAATTGATATCTACCTAAAGGTACCCATATGCAAGTATATAAGCAGACAAGCCTAGGGATTTGTCACCTTGAGCTACTACCTACTACATTCATTAGGGTGGGGATCTGACTCTCTGAAAATGTTCTTGAAAACACCTTAAAGTTTGTCTGGCTTTCTTTTTCTCTTTCTTTCCAGTTTTGAGCTCTCACATGGATTGCAGGCTCATCCGGGTATTTCTGAGCAAGAGCGAAAGAGGCTATGCCGGATAATGGATTGTCAAAGGTTATCTCTTGAGGCTTGTATGCATGCAGCAGAGAATGAGCGGCTTCCTCTACGCGTTGTTATCCAAGTAAGGAAATGCATAGGTCTTTTTGCCTTTGAGAGCTTTTGTTATGATTAATGGGAAATTGTTATATTTCAAATTGTAGGCTTTTATCATTTATCTCTCATGAGAACAATTATTTTGGGTTATCTGAATCCTTCTAAATCCTTTCAACAGTAGTCCTGATTTGATTCCAATGTTTGGTCTGCAGGTCCTTTTTAGTGAGCAATTAAAGCTGAGGAATGCAATTATGGGAAGCAATTTCACACAAGGCCACCAACCATCAGATTCACCTCTTAAGCAAGAGTCAATGGGTGCCAGCCAACAAGTAACTTTGCTGGGTCAATCAGTGCATGAGAATTCGAGTACACAAATGGACATCAAAGCACTTCAACAGGATGTCATGTTCATGAAAGCCAAATTTATGGAGCTCCACCAGGATTACTCAGCTGTTACACAGCAGGTATAAGGAGACTGCCTCTCCTCATCTGATCAAGATTCTCATGAGGGGAACCCTTAAGAGAAATTTGTCAGGCTCTCTATCTGCTTTACCAATTGATTGGTGATGAACTGTGGCATCCCAACTTCTTGATGGTCAGCACTGTTTAGTTGCAGTCTCCAGAGTCGCTCAACCAGGTTGAAATGGATTTCAGATTGTTGACTGTGGACCTGCAGAGCATCTATTGCCCTAGACTGACTTGCCCCTTCAATTCTGTCGGATGTTGTTGGCAGTTAGAGAAGCTTACAAAACAGAAAGCGCATCAGTCATCTTGGGTGTCAGGATTGAAACGACTCAGTCATGTATTTCACCACAAGGAACCATCAGCAAGTGCATCCCCTTTACAGATGCGTTCAAGCCGGCCATGGAGGAATTCCATCTCATAGACCTACTACTTCCCAATTAAATTTTGACTCTGGAGAACGAACCTCCTCTTGTATTAGCAATTCACTATGTGCAGTGATTTCTTCACAGCACATCCTGTATTTTTAAGAGAGTCAATGTAGATAATGCCTCGGTGCAAGAGCTGTGGTCGTTGAGGGGAGTGGTGCAGAGAGGGAGAAAGAGAGAGACCAAAGATACATGTATGTACGTGCAAGCTGGAAGAAGATCAACCAACAGATGCAAATCCAATTTTTCCTGTGTATTATGCAGGCCTGGATCATTCAGGGGTACGATTTGCAACTGGGAAGCTGATGGATCTGATGACAATCTAGGATGCACATTTGGATGGGAAACTGATGGATCTAATGACAATTTGATCAAAGAGGGTGCACATTTGGATGTAGCACAGCACTCTCTCTCTCTCTCTCTCTCTCTCTACATGCAGAAAGTGATGAAATTGTTGTAACCTGGGCTAGCACCATACTAGAAGAAAGTATGATGTACATCCCCCTGAAGATGTGGGAGGTGAGAATCCCCAACTTCTCTTTTACTTTTTAGAAAGTGTTTATCCAATATTGAGAAGGTTCGACAAGCTGCTACAGCAAAGGAACCGAATGCTCTAGGGAGGTATGAGTTAGCAGCAGTGACTGAATCAGGTTCAAAATGAATCTTAGATGTTGAGGTTTCCATGTCACAAAAGCTGGTTGTGAGCAGCATTGGAGTCCCAACAAGTTGAAACTCCCACATAAGATTACCTACCTACATGTACTGCAAAAGACTTACATATGCAGGGACCATCCATTCTATTGTACATTACTCTCTATTTGTATATATAGCTTTTCATTTTTTAAAATGTCTCCAAAACTTGGAAAGGAAGTTATTGCTGCAAGTGATTTTGTTAAGGTAGTAGTGGCCACAAATTTTGCCATATTTTGACTCTCAATTTGTCATATTTAGGGGTGATCATCAATATGTGACCCTGCACATTAAAATTGGATGAAGAAAAGTCAAAACATGCGGGTTTGGCTCAACAACAAAATGGTCTTGGCCCCAGTGTTTGTTTTTTTACACAGTTTGCCAAGGCTGGCTGGTAAAAGAAAAGGCACTCCAAAGCCTAATTCACCCAGCAAGCAAATAAGAGTGCAATAAATATGATTTGACTGTTGCTCGCTCTTTCTTTCTGATTGGCCAATCATAATGATAAGAAAGGCACTCCAAAGCCTCTAATTAATAACCCAGCAAGCAAATAAGAGTGCAATAAATATGATTTGACTGTTGCTCGCTCTTTCTTTCTGATTGGCCAATCATAATGATTTGACGAGGAGGGTGATTTGCTGGGATGCTATGAAAACAGTAGAATTCTACAATTGAAACCAAATATGTAGTTAAAAAAAGAAGGGCGGAGAGATCATAATTTTCAAACAAATTTACAAACAAATTTGGTATTCAGTTCGCTTCTTATGGAGTGTGCATTTGCGTACTTAGTAGTGTCTTGCTCGCTCGCTCGCTCGCAGCGAAAATGGTGGAGCTCCAGAAGAAGAAGAAGAAGAAGCAGAACCAGCAGCCGCGGCGGGATACAAAGCCAAGAGCACTTCCTCATGCGTGAAGCTCTCTGAAGGAGGGAGAACTTGAGGAATCAGCAAATCTTTCTGCTGCTGCTGCTGCTGCTGATGATGATGATGATGATGAGCAAAACGTTAAGTACCCTTTTGTCCAATTTTGGTGGGAAGACGTGCAAATTTGAGAGAGCTTTGAAGGCTGAACGGGTCCGAGAGCTCACGCGTTGCCTGTCACCCACACTTGTCGTCGTCGTCGTCGTCGTTGTCATGGTCTTTGGTCGGTTATGGGGCTGTGGGGGCGGGGGCCCTACCAGCGGCGGGCCGTGCCACAAGATTCTCATCATCCCGCGAGACCTGTTTGTATGTTCATCACACCTTCTTCATCATCATCATCTTCTTCTTCTTCTTCTTCACAGCAGTTCACGTGAAAATTTTCCAGCGTCACATGGTGAGACAACACAAGATTCCCACCCATATGCGTGTGTGTGTATTTATTACCTTCTTTTTTCTTTTTCTTTTTGCGTATGCTTGCTTTCAAACCAGAAGAAGAAGAAGAAGAAGAAGAAGAAGTTCCTGCCACAATTCAGAACTTGGAATTCTCCACAAGTCCAAATTCTTTTTGCCCCTTAGTTGTAGTCGGTCGAGTTCGCACAATTTTTGCTCCATGTGGGTATGTATTTCCCGACAATTGCTTGATAGTTTTACTTGGGTGGTCGCAGGCAGATTGGCCATCTCTAGGAAATCCTTGCGAGGCCAAAGACTTGTGGAAGCAAGCGACAACCCGGATTCAAGGAAATCCAATTCCTCCTCTTATCTCCAGCAGCAAGGACCCACCCAGCTCAGCGCATTCAGCCAGATCCCACAAGCATAGGATCGTGCAAGGATAGATTAGATCGGGGGCAAGTAGTTGCACTCGCGCAAATTTGAGTGAGAACCCAGCGCAGGCAAGTTTCTAGTAGTGCACGAGTTCGCAGGAAGAAAGAGATTCTAACGACACGAGTTCACAGGAAGAAATTGATGTGGGGGCGACGCTGATGATGACGATGATGAGAGGTGCCCTCTTGGCGTCCATCCTCAAGCATGCAGTTACGTAGTCACAGGGAACGGATTTCTTTCTCTCAAAGAGTTCACAATCTTGTGTCATCTTGTCAAAAGATTCTGTGACTCCGTGATCATGGGTGGTCAAAAAATCATTGCAAACTTGTGCAATCCAGGAAGAATCCCTGATGTGAGCAAACATTCAAAGTGCAGAAACGAGGGTTGGTAGCAAATTGGCATCCAACTTTTGATGGCTCCTTCTTTTGTGATCAAGAAGGTGGTCAAGGATCCTTCTTCTTCTTTGAGTGTGTTTTTGGGTTCTGAGAAATCATGGTTTGCTCCTTTGCAGGAATGAACGGATTTCTTGTTGACAAACAAAAAAGGGAGCAGAGTATGGGTGTGTGAGATTACTACAATCTCTGTCATCGATGTAGTAGCAGCATAATTAGGGTTTCAAGCAAATTGAAAGGGTGAGAGAATTGTGTCCTTCGTTTCTTTTTGTGCCAGAGATTCAATCCTCAGATTCTTTGTTGCTTAGCTTGAGGATTGTAAGGATTGTATCTATGTCCATGTATTCATTTTGAGTATGAATGCTTGATCATTGCAACTGGTGACAAAGAAGGCATTCATCATCATCTCCAGTCTGGCAATCTGTGGAAGTTCAGGAATCCATCTATTTTGTGCTTGTTCATGAATCCATTCTTCCTGTTTTGAGGCAAATTGGTTGATTGCTGGATGATCCAGGGGAAGGTTATGTTTTCATGTGCAAGCTTCTTCTCAATTAAAGAAAACACAAAAGAATATTTTTAGTGGGTGATTTTTGCTATCATCATGATTCTGGGTGATGCTCTGTAGTTTGCGGTATTGATCATTTATTCCAGTAGAAAAAAAATTGTAGCTTGTTTTTTTCTTTGTCATTTTTGTTTTACTTGTTGAAATTGAGTTGGATGACAGACAGAAAAAGGGAACCTCAAATTCCTGATTGGGGGGGGGGGTTTGTTCTGAAGTCATGGAATATTTGTTCATGTCAGTGTTCTGACAAGGAAGGCAAGAGCTCTGTATCTCTTGCCATTCTTGTTGCTGGGTTACAAAACAGAGTATTGGGTGGGATTCTGGTCCAAATAGATGGTGAAATTGATGGCAGTATGATGAGTCTCATCTGTCATGGAGGATCTGAATGAAGTTGTGTTGCTTTGGATATCTGAATGTGGCAGTATGGCACAGGCACGAGTGGGGGCCAAGGGGATGGGACGGCTGAGTGGAGGCAAGGGAGTAGTGCTGATTGAGCTCAAGAACCGGATTCTGGCAGCACTTAATAAGCTCTCAGACCGTGACACACAACAGCTTGCAGTGGAGGATCTGGAGCGCCTCGCACAGGGCCTTACACCTGAAGGACTGGCCCTATTTCTAGCCTGCCTTTATGACACCGATGCACAGCAGAAGAGTGTAGTGAGACGGGAATGCATCAAGCTTCTTGGAACTCTTGCCACATTGCACCGGGACTTGTTGGCCTCTCATCTGCCAAAGATGGTGGCCAACATTGTACGGAGATTGAAGGACCCCGACTCCAACATCCGAGATGCTTGTGTTGACACCATTGGAATTCTTGCATCCCAGACTGGGCGAGGGATAGAGGCAGGCACATCCCTCAATGTATTTGTAAAACCCTTGTTTGAGGCTTTGGGTGAGCAGCACAGGAACTTGCAGGTGGGTGCTTCACTCTGCATGGCACGGGTTATTGATTGCACAACGGATCCAGACCCACCCACACTGCAACTCCTCTGTCCCCGCATTGCAAAGCTTCTGGGTGGCTCCAATTTTATGGGGAGGGCTGCCTTGCTCACTACAATTGCCAGCCTATCTCAGGTATATGCGGTTAAAGATTGTGATGGTCATCTCAAAGCACTCTGCACCTTGCACAATTTTCCTCACTTTTCTCCTACCTAAAACTTTTTGTTTCCCATTGTGGCTCTTTGGAATTATCCGATGAAGGTGCCTGGCGTGGTGACTGGCCCAGTATTGGCTACAATGATTACATGTGTGTTAGAGGAGCTTGAAAACACTGAGTGGGCAGCTCGGAAAGCAGCAGCTGACACACTAACATGCATGGCGAATGCATTGGGTCCATCCTTGAACATCTTCAGGACTCCCTGTACTACTGCACTTCAAAACTGTCGGTTTGACAAGGTATGAGACATTTGTAAAAATACATTTTATTCATAATTTGTACCATGGTTTTTGATCAGGTTTTTCTTTTGTTCATTCTCCTATTCATTATACTCAGCACTATCACCTCCATACTTGCTTGCTGATGTTTTTGTCACATTTTTTTCAAATGACAGCTTGTGGAGGCTCACAGAACAAATACATGCTGGCTGAGGCAGACTCTCTTTTTGATTGAAATCAGGTGAAGCCTGTGCGAGATAGTGTTGCAGAGGCACTTCTGTCATGGAAGAAGATCCCAGATACTAGCAACCTGCAGAGCCTTCCTCAGCCTTCCCCTGCTGCCAAAGGTTCAAGTTACCCAATCTCTCTGTACTGTAATTCACTTCTTTTCCTTCCAGTTCATTCTCCGATCCAAATATTTTCCTGCTTTGAGGTCAGTTGGCTCTTGTGCTCGTGTTTCTGAATTTAGCAGGTTGAGGATGAATTATTCTTATTCACACCTCCATTTCTGCAGGAAAATTGGTTGGAAAATCTGATTGTGGAATTACTGCACGTTCTTCAGAACTGGATGCCCCACCTCTAATTCTTGGAGACTTGAAATTTTCATCATCATTGCTGAAGTCACGTGCCCAAGTGAATGCATCATTCCCAGTGAGTACCACTCACATGAAATCCATTCCTGAGAGGAGTGGAAGCAGTTTGAAGAAAAGGTCACCAGCTCTGTGTACCAAAAACCCTGATTTTTTTCGGAAACTGGAAAATGCTAGTAGGAACACAGAGCTAAGGGCTTCAGGAGACTGGCAAGTTGAGGTTGCTACCCCCCAAGGGGCATCATTCTCAGGTCTTTCACCACACCAAGGGAGTTCAACTATGGGATATATGAATGGTGGAGTGCTTGATCATCAGAATGATGGAATTGATGATACATCACCTTTTGCTAATGGGTTTGGTGGGTTTGTGAACCCAAATGAAGCTACATATATGGAGCTTTGCATAGAGACTGATCCAGGCAAGCAATCCAGTGAGGTGGCTGAGAAGAGCAAGTTCACAAGTGCGTGTGTTTCTCAGACAGGAAAACCATGTGTGGATTTTGATTTGTCTTTTGTAGGGTCATCTGTTATCTTGGTATGAGTTGTTAAGGAATGTTTTGAAAGAGCTGATAGCATACTGATGAAAACTCCCAGCTGTTTACACATTTGCTCCTAACAAATATGCGGTCTTGGCAGCTATGAGAGGAGCTGGATTGAAGAAAACTCCCATTCCAGAGCATTCAGAAGAGGGGTCAATCTTGACGGATGTGGCACAACCCCCTTCTGATGTTGAACAAACCTCATGGGATGCCAGTGTCCCTGTCACAAGCCCCAACAGCAGTAATCGTAGCTTTGCAGATGCTGTTGCATCATCCACAGAAACCACTACTACTCCAGACTGGACTATGGTTTATAACCATCTACAAAACATTGAGCGTCAGCAATGCTCTATGATGGGCATGCTGCAGGTTATGGCTTCCTCACTTGTCTCCTCAATGGTTTTGAATGTGCATAGCAGTAGATTCTTGCAACTTTCACAATGGTAGGAATTTTATTTTTGTTGTTGTGGCCAAAATCTTGTGTTGGGAGGCAGCATGGACCTGTGGAAATCAACTCATGGAAATGGAAATAGAACAGTATGGCTGGAAGACAGGAGACCAAAATTGGTGGAACCCTGTGTATGTTTGGTTGTTAAGCACTGACATAAGGTCCATGGCATATGGGTTGATCAGGAATTCATGGTCAATGTCTATGAGAATATGCAAGGTTTAGAAGGAAGGGTGCAAAGACTTGAGCAGGCAGTGGATGGCAGAGCACAAAGTGCAAGTATGCCAGTTGATCGATTGCCTGATGGTAGTTCACCAACTTTGGGAGTTACATCCAGCCGCTCTCTCGGTGAGCTGCTTGCTGGTGCAGATTCCTTAAACTCCAAGATTAAAAAAGGGAGTTCTTGGAAGCCAATGTTTGGTGAAAGAGTCACAGAGGCAAAAAATTTCAGGGGAGGGAGTAGAGAGCCATCACAGAGAAATGGTGAGTCAGGTTCTGAACAGTGGGATGAATTTGTGTGTGGAGTTGGCTCACAAATTGGAAGACCACCAGAGAACCCTGTGACTGAAACTTCACAACAAGATGGTTTGCAAGCATCATCTGAGCAGGGTTTGAAGACAAGGCAAGTGGTAAACCGAAGAGTGTCGAATAGGAGCTCAGGTCCCTCAATGCGACAGGGGGAAGGTCCTTCCGCTCGTAGTGTGTGGAAAGCTTCTAAAGATGAAGAGACATTGGCTGCCATTCGTGGAGCTCCACATGACAAGCCGTCACCTGGTCAAAGTGACACAAGTAGTGAGTACAAGAGCGAGTTTCGAGTGGACTACAAAGATGAACCGAAGACTGATCGCAAGACCATCACAGGGAACAAGGATGCAGGAGACCCTTTTTGGGTGCTATGGAGCCGGGCACTTGAGAGTGTCCATGCAAATGACCTTGATGGTGCATATTTGGAGATACTGGGCAGTGGAGATGAGCTGTTGCTGGTGCGAATGATGGGCCACACTGGCCCTGTGCTTCAACAACTTGCTTCTACCACTGTACTGCAGCTGGTGTGGACTATTACACAGCTCCTGCAGCAGCAGAGCTTCTTGGATTGTATCCTTCCTTGGATCCAGCAGGTACATTTCTTGATGCTCTTCCCTCATCATATCCTCTTTCTCAGGATTTCCTGTGAACTTAGTAACAGGGATGAGGAGCTGATCAAACAATTGGGTGAAGACTAAGTCTCCAATTTGGGGGTGTTCATGCAGGTCTCAGATTTGACTGCAAGCAATGGAGCAGACTGTTTGGAACTGTCAGAGGAGGTGAAGAAGGATTTGGTTTTATCACTCCAAGATGCTTCAGCTATGGATTTTGCTGAGGGCTGGATGGGCAACATGGTTGAACAGCTCTTTGTGCAGTTGTCAAGTCTTTGGTCCATTGACAGCAGCATTCCAGAGTAGCTGCTGCCACTGATTGATTTTGATGTAAAAAAGAGTATGAGTTTGCATAATGCATTTTGTGCACAAGTACCAAGTCATTTCTGAATTTCTAGCTTTTACACATACCCATCTTGCAAAGTGCAGCATCACCGAGGTCCATTTGCAAATGGGTAGCAAATATATCACTGCCTTCAGATTATGAAAGAATTCAGGCTGTTCATCTACCTACCCATCTGTCATCTACCCACGCATGTTCTTAACTTTAATCTCCATCACAAGACCATTGGCTGTGTGGTTTACTTATCCATCCCAGGAGCAGCTCCACCAGCACTTATATATAATGGCCTGAAAAGTTAAGTTTGGAGGAAGTTCAGGTTTCCTCCAAACCTGAATAGTTTTATTTACTTAGTTTTTGATGATTTTCTTTGCAAAAGTTAATATATTTTTGCATGGAACACAAAATATGTGGCACCGTCAAGGATGAGTTTGTGATAAAAGGTTGGCCATTTCATATTGAGTACTCACGCTATGTACATGAATCAACATGCACACTTGGTGTTTGCGTCTTGTTGGCATCTTGAATATTGTACACAAGATTTCAAATAACAAGCTTTGTCCAAATTGGGCTCTTCTTTAATTAGTTGGTTGGGAAGGTCTTGAAGAATATATATTGAAAGTAGATTTGCATTTTCCATTTGGAAATTTGAAACACAAATTATAGCCAAAAAAGTAACAAACTTTAAGATTGTCAAGAGGTATGAGGATATATATATATATATTTATTTATTTTCATTATTGTTGCAATGCAAACTCAATATGCACTCCCTAATTTCCACCAAGAAAAAGACATGGGAGCTCTAAGATGAGAGTAGAACAAACTCTCATCTTAGAGCTCCCAATGGGTTTAAAGGTGAAGGTTTAGAGTTTGAATTAAAGGTGAAATCAATATGCACAAACCCAAAAAAAAAAAAAGATTAATGCAAATTGAAATCAAAATGGTGCATGAATTAGTGATGGGCAAATCGATTCCCAAAACACACCACAACTTGAACCATGAAAAGTTCATCACTCTCTTTCCTATAGTATAATTTGTGATTGGTGGTGGGGATTATATTGAAATGAAAATTCTCACGACTCCAAAATGGGAGTCTTGAAAATTCTTGATTTTGTCAAGTTATGAGTTTTGTAATTTTACAAATTCATAACTTTTGCATATGGATTTTAATTGAAACATTCTCAAAGGGAAAGATGTAATGCCTAGAGCAACAACATTAACTTGTGAACATATGAGCATGAGCAAATGAGCTTGGAAAAATCTTTTAATGGAATATTACTAACAACATAGATAAAATATTACACAAATATTTTTTGCCATGTCATTTGAACGTCCTTTGATGGACATGGATGGGGATGTAGGTGAGGATGGATGTTTATTTCTAGTTTAAATTATTCTATAAATTTTAGCTTGTTGCTTAGATCAAATAATTTTAAATTAATTATTATAGGTTGAAGTTTTTTTTCAAAAATTAATGATATAAATGAGAAATATTCTTTTGCACTCCACAAAGCCAAAAGAGAAGACTAAACATAACACAACATTTTAGAGGTAATGCATTATTTACGTGGACACATTGCAACATCCCTACCATTTTGGAAAATGCTTCACACTCCAAAAGGGACAAGACTTTATTCGCATAACATATTAATTAAATGTTGGACCATTCCAACTTCAATTTGGACAATGAATGAACTTTTCCCAATTGCTCACAATATATCACATGTTATAAAATGTAATAAAGTTTTGTAGCCTTATAATTCGCAAACCATGACTTACAACGAATACTCATTTATATTGCCATTGCCATTTCTAATGTGCAATCACTATTTGCTACACACAACAAAAACCTACAACAAGTAATTAGCATAAAGTAAAAGTAGCAAGTGACCATCCACATCAATGTTCAATGAATAATATGGTTTAAACTCAATAAACATAAACCTTAAGCTTCAAAGTTGAGCCTTCAAGATTGTAGTACATAAAACTTAAGAGCATCATCAACCTTGAAGACATAAAAAGCTCAAGGAATTAAGGTTACAAAAGGTGGTGATGATAATCTTATTGGAGTTGAAGAATGTGATGAAAAAATAACAAGAAGATGAAGTTGAGAAGAAGAAAGCTCTTCACTAGCTCTTCACATTGTCACTTTGTGGTGGCAATGGTTCCTATTGAGTTGTAATAGCAATGGTGCTAGTGATGGTTGCAATTAGTTAAAGAACCTTTTCATTATCCTTATTTTATTTCTATCTTAATATTCTATTTTCATTTCTTGGCTTGCACCTTTCCACCACCAACTCTTCCCATGACTCTCATAAGCCAATTTGTTTTTTCAGTCATTATTGTTTTGCCTTTATGCTCTGTGAAGTGAAGTGTTGTTATACACACACTCACCACACCACACGCACCTTAGTATCTTCCACTACCAACAACCAGTGTTTCCTTTTCTGACAATTTTTGTTTGTTTTTTTTCCAAGTCAAATTTGGCAAACTTTTTTGGGAAAAAAAAACACCAAATTTTTCAATATAAAAAAAGTGAAGGAATAATAATAATTAGAAAAAACCCAGCTACCAATCCGATCCCATCTTAGCCACCGGGTTTTTTTTTTTTTTTTTGCACACTAATATGTCAGTGCATTTTCTTTAAAAGTATGTTATGTTATGCACCTTGTTATGCACAAAATTGTCGAACCCAACAATTTGTTTCCACATCCTCAACTGATTTTTCCTTCCAAAACCTGATTTTTTGGGAATTTATTTGAATTTTCAGATTTCTTAAAAATCGATAACTCCCACATTTCTGAATCCAAATCTTTTACCAAATAAATTCCATTAAATCCTGCTCATCAAGATCTTTCCAACAACACCAAAAGCACATTCCAATTCCTCCGAAATTTTCAGCTACAATTTATTTATTTATTTAATTTTTGGTGAAGAAATCATTCAATATTCAAGAACTTTTGCACCGCAGCAAGTCCAAACATCATGGAACCAAGCCCATGCACCCCTCCTCCTCATCGAGAGCTTTCCAAAGACACCAACCAAGAACACGATCTGAAGCATCCTGGTTGGGTGGATCTCATAACTACAAAACAAAACAAACTACCTTCCTTCATAGATAGATGTACTATTATGTACTTTGGAGTCTTTGAATAATTGGTTTCATTAAAGAATGGACTTGGTTTTATAGAAGGTAGGGAAGGACATTGTCATTATAAAGAATAGTAACTTAAGGGATTTTTGGCCCCTAGGTAACAATAGGTCTATTTTTATATGAGGATTTTTGAAAGATGATATTCTGGTTTGTGTTGAAACTTGAGATTTAGTTTACAGAGTTATAATAGTACCTTGAAGGATTTTGGTTTCTTTTTGAGGATTTTTCAAAGACTATATTCTTACATGGTGAAGTATTTGAGTTTCCATAACTCTTCTTTTGCCGTAAGATAAATTTTGATGCAAATGGCAGGTCCATTGTGTTCCCATCAAGTTCTCAATGCGTTACCACCGTGTTCTCAATGCATTCCTTGCATGTTGCTCAAATTCTCAATGTGTTTCTCAAGATGTTCCCAATAGCACCACACTTTATGAGATAACTTTTTGCCTGAAGTTAAACTTTCATAATGGATATATGACTTGAACAAAAGGTCTTTAAGCTTTTGCTATTCTATTTTGGGAGTGCAAACTTCTATTTCAGAAGAGTGTGCAGAAATTCAGAAATCTTTCTTGTCAAAATGCTTCACCATTAAAATTATATATATATATAAATTTTGAACATTGAGATGCACCCCATAACTAACTAATTTAATTAAACCAACAACAAATACCCTAGTACCTTGGCATCTTGGACATTAATCATATTATTTGTATAAGTGTTAAAATTTTCAAATTTTTTTCCAAAGAACAAAAAAATTGTGAATGAAACTAGAGAATCTTTGGGAAATTTCAGGAATATTTTATTTTTTGACATAGAATTTTTAAGAATGAATTCTAGTAATGAGAAATTTCAAGGAATTGATAAATAGGAGATTTTGCATAAATTTTCATATGGCCATCCTTGAACAATTAATTTTGCATAATCTTTCATATGGTTGGCCTTCAACAATTCCAAAAACAATTTTTGAAACAACTATCTCATTTCCAAGCCTAATTACCACACTTCCTTCTTACTAATTTTAATAAAACTATTTAAATCCCTTTTTATTAATTATATTTTATCCTTATGATTACTTCACTTCTTTTTTCCCTATCCACCAACATGGATGTGAAAAAAAAACATGCGCCTTTTTGTGTCCATGATATTTATATTAACTCAAATTCAATTTGACATTGACATAAAATAATGATGAATTATTGAAAAAATATGTGAACTTGGTGGGCATGAAAAGAAAAATTAACATGTGCCTTTTCATGTCCACTAGTGTGGCATGTGCTGTTGGTTGCCCCAAGTGTTACTGTATCTTCAATTGATTTTTCCTTCCAAAACCTGATTTTTTGGACTTTATTTGAGCTTGGGCTCTACGTTGCTTCACTCTACTAATGATGATGAATTATTTTTTAAGAAAAGATATATATTTCATATTAGTTCATATTTTGGGAAGGGAAAGATGTATTTGTTGTTTATGGGGCTTCGTAAATGTGTTCACATTTGTGTGAAAACATATTGAGATTTTTTGGGATCAAATTCAAGCACGATGTCCGTTACATATGCTATTGTGAAAACACCATATGATGAGTTGTCTATTTGTTACATTACATTTGCATATGTGTATAACAAGTTGTTCACATTTATAAGTTTGCATAATAATTGGATTGTGTCATTAGGAAATTTTTTTATTTACATATGTGAATCGTATATTGTACAATGTAAATTAGGAGTTGACATGTGGATTTTTACTAATATCCAATGATCATAGTTTATGAATATGTGTTGAAGATTTTTTTTGACGCATGTATTTTTTTTTCCTATGATTACATATGTATGTTGTTCATATCTTAATGATTGTAATTTTACATCATACAATATTTGCATGACACTTCTTAGGTGTTGGTCACTTAGCCATCTGTTCAAGTCAATACCCCAAAAAATTGAAAACTTTTTCTTTGAATGTTTACTTGCTTGTCTATGTGATGAGAAAACCAATTATATCAAATTTAGTGTTGTCAACCAAACCTGTTGCGAACCTTCATTGTAGTCGAGACCAGTACAACACCATCACTGCACAAAATTATCACTTCTACACCATTTGAGGGTATCAAAACCTTCCAAGACCATATGAACAAATACATAGAAAGTTTGCCACAGATTTGGTATGGTACCCAAAATGGCACTTTGTGATCAAGGACATACATCATAAACACAATCTTTTGGAGATGTCAGTTGTTATTCAAATCACATCAATTTTCAAATAAAGCCCTCCATTTCTATTACCTATTATAGAAAACATTGAAAAGGGGTTCTAGTTAATCATTGATGCACTTTCAGCTTGTTATTGATTTGAATTCAACAATTAGGTGTGAATGTCTGATGATTCAAGCTTGATTAGGGAAGATCAATTTGGTGAAGTTGTGCATTGTTGTAAATAGATCATTTGAAATTGGAATTCAATTTACTTGAATGTTTTTGTTTTAGTCCAAGTTTTACACAAGTGGTAGTAATCCAAAAAGGAATTTGAGTGGCTTTTGAGTTTCAAAAGCTATCCATTTCATTATGGATGAGCAATCCTTAGCTAATAACTTGAAAGTTTGATTCAGGATGATCACAAACCAAATCTCAACCATGTGCAAGGTCAGAAAATGGACAATGTCCAACCAAGTAACTTTAACAATAAGTGTAGTTCCACCCATACTTGGCATTTGGCCTTGCAAAAGTATTTCTCCCTCGAGATTACTTATTTATTGATTCCAAGCCCCACACATAAACATTAACCTAGGAGAGTAAAAGGTCAAAACCTATTAATAACAAACCACTTGGACTAATCAATACATATGACCAATCAATAGTAGGTGTTTAAACTATGCTACAACTTTTAGCAGCTTCAACACTTTGAACAAAAATGTTGAACCAGAGTCATTTTATTGAGCTTGTTAGGCAAATTATTACTACTAATCTTCATCTATGCAATGTGTAGGTGGAAATGTTTTAAGTATTTGAAATTTTGATAGTTTGGACGAGCTTGTAACGAGCTTGTACTATGTTGCATGTTGCATATCAATATTGGAATTTGTTGGAATTTGTCAATATAGTCCCCATGCTCAGTTGGTTTTGTCCTCCTCCTTTGTTCTATCCAAGCTGGGGGTGAGTCTTTGTCCCAAGGCCTACTTGTGTGAAGACCATCCTTAGATTAATGAAATCCATTTGTTTTGCATGATGTGGAGAAGGCCTTTTAATCATTTCACCATAATGAAAAATTGGCTATTACATTTGGGCTCATTAGAATTCAACACACTTCCTGGTGCTCCATTCCATATGTTCAAGAATCTATGGGTCTACCATGACTACCACACTCCCACCAAGCTCATTGCAGAGATAGCTACGAGAGAAAACATATCATCATTTTGAGGATGACATTTGTTCTTGCAAAGATTTTTGGTGATATTAAAAGTCCATCTTATGCACAAATTATTGGTGATGGGTGTTCCTATAGTCAAAAGCTTTAGGATATGCAGAATGAAAGGAACTTGTGCAACATAGTACATGATGCACATTTGCACTAAAACATTTGATTTTTGTCATTGTGTATAATAAGATCCAGACACTTAAATTGTTAGGATGTCAATGGAGAGAGACTCCTTTCATAAGGCCTAGCAAAGTAATAAGAATAACAATCGGTTATCAACTTGATTTTAACATACTGCACACCAAACTAGAATTCTCAACCTTTTAATAAATAAACATTTAACAATGAGACAAACTTATTTTGAAACTTGTAAGATTTGGCATCCTAAATTCAATCAAGCGCAAATGCAAACACAAAAATCATATAAAAAAATGACAATTCAATCTCCATGATTTAATCACAATTTTGTCTTTAACCAATAGCTGACAAAAATGTTTTGTTGAAGGTGAAGTGGCCGACCTTGTGATGACCAACCCAATTTCATTAAACTTAAAAAAAATTCACAAAAAAATCAATATAATTGAACAATAGAACAGTGATATAGTTGTGGCCAAATTTTTCTCTGCTAAAATCTCACACAACTCACCAATGTAGAATGTTTGGAAAATTGTGAAGTCAATGGTTTTTGGCTATGGATTTTAAAATGCAATTGTGGTGAAACTAATATGGTGAATAATTGTGCAAACCATGTGATGAATGCAATCCATGTATCATCACAATTGTTTATTTATAATAGAGATAGGGATACGTATTGTGTGACCAAGGTTCCCTTTAAACATGATATTTCCAAAAGAGACAAATGATGAAATCTGTGTAGCTCTTAAGGTGAAGGTGATGACTTGTGTCTTTTGGCTACCGATACCAATGCTAAATGTTGTTGGGTTGATTACCATCACAACATCAGCTGGATCAGTCCAAGTTATTATGTAATTTTTTGGGTGGTTTGCAACATTTGTAACCATTCTTTGAATGACACAAATGCCAATTAAATTGGTAAGTGTGATGGAAGGTATGTTTAGATATGTAGCTTTTTGTGCAACTTTTGGGCATACGCCACCAGTAAATGCATTAACTTGCCATGCTTTTACACCCTCATATGTACAAAGAAATCCAATGTAATCCCCATGTCCTGCTCAAAGAGGTTTAAATAACACATGTTAAAAGGAGTTACATCAATATCTATGAAATTCATAAGCTTTGTCCATGAAACCAAAGATGAACATTGAAGTATTATACAAGTATTCATTTGGTTTTGTATGGCATTTCCAAACTTCAAAGCTTTTGAAAGTCACATTATGCACTTACTAGCATCAAAGACAATTCAAGGATTAAGGGTAACATTTATGTTGAAAGCTCCATTTCCCATATTAAATGGGGTAGTTGGTTCCAACAATGGAGTGGTGCCACCAAAGAGCTATTGGGCAAGGAAAGGTTTACCATTCTAATCAAGAATATCTGCTATTGTCATCATTGCAGAAGCCAAGGCAATTGGACTCCACAATAGGTTCATAGGTTTAAACAAGGCAATAAGACCTACCACACAATGTTCTTTTTTTGGCGAAAAATCACCAAAAGGTGACACTACCCAAATTTTCTTGTGAAGATCCCTTTTTTTTAAAAAATCAATTAACCAGACTCGCCCATTTTTTAGGAGCAAGTCGCCACATGTATGTCTACTAGCTACACTTTAATGCTCTTGGAAAAAAATATTGCCAATTAGGCGAATTATGATTGAATATGTGTGGGGATATTATCACAAGCACAAAAAACTACAAGAACAAGAATTAAACCAAGGACATAATAAGGAAAACAAATCACAAGAAATGCAAACCTAAGTTTAATCCAAGACTGGAAACATAAAAACACAAAACAAAAACACAATATATGTTAGAAGATGACTCATCAAAACTTTATTCTGGTAACGTATGAAGACAAAAGTTATGACAAAAAAGTGTACCCAAAACTAGTGTTGAACATATTGAAGGTAATGAGAGGTCCTACCTTTAATTATACCCCATTAGGGACCTAGCTCAAGAAAGCTTACATAAAGGCTTCCATGTGTGCACCGACCAATGTAGGTTTTTAAAAAGTTTCCTAACTAATAGTGAACTAAAAGTTAATTAAAACTTAATTAAGGGTTAATTCATATTATACCCCATTGGAGACCTAACTTCCTAACTAATAGTGAACTAGGAGTCAACTGAGAGTTAATGATGATGCAAGTAATGATGCATGTGACTATGTTGGTGTAAGCAATGATGTAAGTAATGATGCATGTGACTAAGTTGGTGTAAGCGATGGGTGATGGTGATGTTTGTGATAAATACTCACTAATATTGTGGCATTAAAAAAATGAAAAAAAATGATTGTTGCCATATGTAGTGTTGCCATACTTGTTCATGATATCATTGCCCACCTCTTGCCTTGCATTCCTTATTCAAGAAAAAAAATTCTGAAATTAAGATCGTAACAATAGTTGAAAAATACAAGTACAAAATTTTATAAAGTCAAGTTCTTAATAGTAGTTGAGGATCAACATACAACAATGATCTTTCAAGTGTTTGAAGGCATAAGTAAGTCCATCAAATAACCAAATTATTGTTGTGATCATTTGTAGTCAAGAATGTATTGCTCTACAAAAAAATATGGAATCATAAATACATATGGGAAATATAAAAGGATCATACATACCCATATAATTAAGGTTGTCAATGGCAAAAGGACTCCAAGCAACCCAAATAATGTAACTTAGAGCCATAATGTTAGGTTTCAAAACATCAATGTTATCAAATTGGAAGTTTGCAACATTTTGGCCCCTTGATGAAAACAAAGCCACTTGTTGTGCTTGACCATTATATCTTCACCTTTGCACCCAAAAAAAAATGATTTCCATGTGCATCTTTCTTTGTGTACTCATCATAATACCTAAATAACACATGTTACACAAAATGAAAAATAGAGATGACAACTCCATATTAACACAACCCAACACATGATGAAATGCATGAACCGGAAGAGAGATTACAAAAGGCATGACTACACAAGATAATCAAGCAAATGAACTTGATGTTGAAAACATCATTACACACCTCCTCCAAGCCACCGAGGTACAGTTATGACAAATTCTCCATGATGAGCAACCTTTCACGAACATAACTTTCCATTTGTGATGAGGTTTCTCTTTGTCGCAACTTTAGCTTTCAGCTCGCGACCAAGGTAGGGGCTTGCAAAGGTGCGAACTAAGAGTGAAGCCTAGGAGTCACATTTCATGCTTTCGAGAGTGTAGGAAAGTGTGAAGGAATGAACTTTCAAACTCCCAAGTGAGCTCCCACTTTAGGAGTTGGAATCCCGATGGACTTTCAAATTTTCAAAAGGCAATTGCAGGGGTCAAAACTCATTTGATTGAAGAGTTCCCTATATCATTAGAAATCTTTTGGAACTTAAATGTCTAAAATGGGCTCACATGACCCATTTGGATATTTAAAGCATAAGTTATGGCCAAAAGAAGGGCTAATAATCAAATTGCCAATTTGACTCCTGGCCATTAAAAGTTGGGAATTGCTTTGATTTACTTGCATTTAGGTGACTTGCCACATATCTTTGGAAATCTCTTGACGAGGGCTACAACTTTTCTTTAAACCTCATCTCAATCGGAGGTTTGCACAAAGAATTATGAGCTTCCAAAGTTGTAGGAGTCCCAATTTCGAGAATTTTGGGAGTCTTGGGACAAAATGACATTTGGGTGTTGGCCTCGTGGCCAGGCAAAGAAAATATTACAAGGGGGAAGGTGGTGGCTTCCCTTGAGTCCAAGTCGGGTGAGTCTTGTGAATCTGTGTTTGCCCATGATTCATTCGTGCACCAAAAATGCTTTAACTATGCATTAACCAACTTGTTGTTTGGTTTGTGCAAGTCCGCATGAATAATTGACCCGCTTGTTAGTCGTCCTAGTCCCCATCCTAGAGCTCTAGCACGCCCCTCTACCCCCAAAGTGCTGCGAGCCAAGGAGCATGCTTCAACTTCTTATCATTTCGTCGTTTTCACTTTATACTCACATTTGAATCTATCAAAGAGCTTGGGAGTGCGTCACATGCTTTCTCTTTCCACCTTTGTAGTTTATTGTTGCATCTTCTCCACAAGCTTTTGTAGATTTTTAATTTCCACTTACGTGTAGAAGAAACAAAGGTCGAAATATTTAATGAGGCTTTCAAAATTCTTTCGCTTTTTGCACAATTATAAAGATAAAAAAAAAGTTGTAGAGGCATTGAAACTGGTTTTCCAATCATACATAACAATAGCACAAGTGGAAACCTTCTTGTTCAGAAGTTCTTTTTCTACCATTAAAGAGAACCACTACTCTCACCTTCACAACTTTCTCAACTTTCTTGAGATTCTAAATTTCAAGCTTCATGTTGGATCTTTCATTTGTTAACTTTCCCATGAAGTGTTCGAAATCCTCTTGTATTGCTACAATATCCTCTAACACACATTCAAATGTCTTTGTCCACCCTTAGCTCCACAAACATGTGCACACAAAGAGAAAGAAAGAAAGAAAGAAAACCAAACACACCAATCAAAAACTAGAAAATTAAATTAAAAAATTTATTAAAAATAAAAGGTTTATGTATAAACATTATATATTGTAATCTTGGGCTTCTCTTATTCCTCCTCCGTGCTGGCTTCTTCAATCTCCTACAAAAAATAGACAACATTCCATGGTTTGAAACAAAATTTATAACTCCACATTAGTAGTTTTGGTTTCATTCTCTTTGGTGATCCAAGTTGTAAGTTTCAATTGTTTGATCTAGTCACTAATGCACCATATTACATTATATATTGCATAGACAACCAAACAAAATGATTAGTTCACACATGTATACAAATTCACATAATGTCAAGGAAATCCTATGACACTCATCTCATGCATCTTTGTTTCCACAAATTCATCCTCAAATTCTTTGGATTCATAATCAGAGGAGAATATCCTCTTGAGTAGGTCCTTCAAGGGGTTGTTCCTTAATACTAAAAGATCCATTTACTTACTACTTTTGGTATTCAAGTGGATCACTTATTTTGGAAAAGTGGCATCTCAAACCTTAAACTCATAATAAGGCTACTTCAGTGGTCATAAAATAATAGAATGCCACAAAAGCCAAAGCTAGTCATAGGTAGACATTACTTTGTAAATCTAATTAGTGTCACCATAATCAAGTTTTTGGAATGACCCATTCTTGGTATCATCCTTGATGAGTTCGTAACCTCCAAAAGATGGAGCCTTTGTAGTAATACATCAATGTTGATGTTTGTCTCGCTCTCGCTTGCCAACTTCAATGCTTCTTGCCTTTTGGAGTTCATGTAGCCTCAAACTCCTAACCCTAGAGTTCCTATCCAAAATGTGAAAAAAATGAACTACCTTAATTTGCACTGTGGCTATTCACAACCTAGAAATTCCATAATCACAGCAAATTACTTAATCTTGGCAATTTTCAACACAAAACTTGCTTCCAACAATCATCATCAAATTTTTTTGGTGTTTGGTAAATTGCAGAAAACCAATTTCCAAAACTGGTTCTTCATAACCCTAATCTCCAAAATCCAAAAACCTAATGCAGAGGTGCAAGTTAGAAACAATAATTTCACAAAACACACTTTGAAGAAGAAACATTGCAGAAGAAAGAAAAACTCACAAACTCTAGCCCTAATTATTGCTATCTTTTCTTCTTCACTAAGAATTGTAAGAAATAGTATACTACATAGGAATTGTCAACAAAAGGCACCAACAAAAGACACACAAAAAATCCCCATATGGCAAATTTTTTTGGCACATTCAGAACTTCCTCATAGATCCTAGATCCTATTGCAAACACTTAACATACCCATATTGCCAATGCAAATATGACCTAAGAACAAAAAAATCTATTATCTCTATAATGGTCATGTCATCAAAAGACCTATTGAAACCTAGTTCTGCTATCTCCAACCATGCTCTTATTTGTCTAGGAACATTTGCAACAATGTCATGCTTAAGGCACTTGGGGCGATGATAGCTAGTGAACACATTGGTTGCATATGTGTAATTGTGCATGTTGCTTTCTCTCTCAGTGCAGTTGTTGTGCATTAGTAGACCTCACTAATTAGACAAGTTGGTGCATATTTCCATTTCTATGATTGAACCAATGATTGCATACATGTAGCAACCCTTACTACTATTGGCTCTAGTTTCCCTATAGTGAGGAAAGAAATTCAAACTCTTGTTTACTCTCTTTAGTCATTGGAATTCTTCTTGTTCATCCTTCCAAACATCAACTACCATACATGAAAGAGGAAAAAGAGATGTATGGGAACACACAAAAATGGCACATGAACACTTGGAAAAAAGACATATTGGATTACATAAAAATGGCACATGAGTGCTTGCCAAAAAGATAAATCAAACTAAATAAAAATGGTACATGAGTGCTTGTAAAAAAGACATATGGGATTACACAAATATAACACATGAGGGCTTGTGAAAAAGACATATGGGACTACACAAAATTGGCACATGAATGCTTGTGAAAAACACATATGGGACTACACAAATATGGCACATCAGTGCTTGTGAAAAAGGCATATGGGACTACACAAAATTGGAACATGAATGCTTGTGAAAAACACATATGGGACTACACAAATATGACACATGAGTGCTTGTGAAAAAGGCATGTGGGACTACACAAAATTGGCGCATGAATGCTCATGAAAAAGACGTATGGGACTACACAAAGTTGGCACATGAACAATTGTTTCTTATTATTCGTAGGAAATTTTGGGAACAAATGTCTAGCATTTTGCGATGCAAAATTTCTACTTCCCAACGAGGAGAAAAATGTGATCACTAGAGGTAAAGAAATATTAGAGAGAAGGATTTTCTTTTGTACCTACAAATTGTTTCAACTAGAGGATGCCCAACCACTCGTACAACTTCTTCAACTTTTGCCATGTTGGTGTTTGAATTGATGGAGTACCTTACCAGAGCAAAAACTACCTTAGCACATGCCTAGTGAAATTGTTGTGGTGAGCTTCCACTTATTGATAAAGATTGCATTACGATGGCCATTATTTTTGGGAGTTGTGACATGATTAACTTGCCATGGACTCGTGCCACTTCCTCATAAAGAGAGATGGCATACTAGCATGAACTTTTTTCACTTGCCTCTTTGGATTCTACTACCTTTTGCCAGAAACCTTTGTTTTTTTCAAAAAAAAAAGAAAAAAAAGATGTTTATAGAATCTCTCTTAGTGAAAGCAACCGCATTTCCTAAGAAAATAGAATGGCAAACCCTATCTATTAACACATGATGTGAGTGTTCTACACATCCATGATGTGTATTTGAAGCCAATAGTCCAAGAGCCTAATGCTTCCTTGCTTATGGGCTTGATGCAATATCAACACATTCTTTCAATGTATAGAAGAGGGAAGTTTGATGGAAAGTAATAGCAACAATAAAAGGATGTGAAGGAGGCTAACGAATTAGCACAAGAAACCGAGGCATAGAGGCTGGCTCTAGATTTTCCACATAGTGTTTGAGAGAGTCCATGGCAATGCAACGACTTTCTCCATCTTTATCAAGCTTTGCTAGGTCTTGTTTCACTAGAGGACTCATATACTGCATCCCTCTTCCTTCCTCCATTTTTTTCGCTCTCAAACTAACCATGCAACGAACATGCACAAATGGATGCACATAGAAACAAAAGAACACTACGAACTTAACAAAAAGATGTAGAGGGCATTATACAAACAAGAGCAAAAACATAGAAAGTTTCGCCCATAAATGCACATTTCTTTGAAACAAGTTGGCATCTGATAAATGTTATTATAAGAATCGGACAATTTCAAATTGTGATCAACAAAAGGGAAACAAGAACAAAAGAATGAGAGAAACACTGTGCATTAGAGACAAAGAATGCACATTCATATTGCTTCAATGCAAACGAACTACAAAACAAATACCTCATAAAACTTTCAAAAGTGGGAAAAAAAATTGAAAAAGAAAAAACATTCACTAAAGATCACGAGGCACACAATCACGAGAGCATGAAAACAATCCTCATAGCTTTCAAATTGTTGCCAAAAATTGACCAAAACCAAAAACTGCCCAAACTTTCATCATTCCGACACATAATTATTAAAAATGGTCATTTTAACGCATAATTGTTGATCGGGTGACCATTTGTAATTGTCATGGTTAACGATCATGACGTAATTGTCTTAGTGATGAAAAAAAACCCTATACATGGTTTATATAAACCAATTCCAATTATCATCGTCACTAGAATTTTCAATAGCAAAAATCATGTAAAAATCAATATCTCCCACATTTTGAATCCAAATTTTACCAAATAAATTCCATTAAATCCTGCTCATCAAGAAAGATCTTTTCAAGAACACCAAATGCGCATTCCAATTCCTCTGAAAAATTGTCGCTACAATTTAATTTCGTTTTCAGTGAAAAATTCATTTAATATTCATGAACTTTTTGCACCACAAGTCCAAAAGTCATGGAACCAAGCCCATGCACCCCTCCTCGACGAGAGCTTTCCAAAGACACCAAGAACATGATCTCCTGTTTGGTGGATCTCATAGCTACAAAATAAAATAAAACAAAACAAATCAAACTACTTTCTAAAAATAAAACAAAACAAATCAAACTACTTTCTAAAAATAAAACAAAACAAATAAAACAACTTTCTAAAAATAAAACAAAACAAATCAAACTACTTTCTTTCATAGATAGATGATATTTTATATTAATTCAAATTAAATTTGCCATTGACATAAATAAAAAATGACGAACTAGTGAAAAACATATGGGAACATAAGAAAGAAAAAAAAGGAAAAAAAAAAAAAAAATTGATCATCACTGGTAGTGCGGAGCCCAAGTTAATTATTGGACGGACATGAACCCCTCCCTTTTAGTCCGGTGGGTACTGAAAAGTTGGGCTGTCGTTAGACCTTTTGGTTTTCCTGATTGACCATTTGACACCACGTGAATTGGAATCACAGTCCAAGTCACAGTCCAGATCTCAAAACCGTGCTTGGAATTTTGGGAATCTGAATCCAAATGTCGATTGGATCGAGAGACAGGCTCTTCACTCCACTACGCTTGTGGTTGCACCTCGATCGATTGTCAGGACCTCAAATGAAGGACAGCGGAAGGGAATTGTCGGCCGATACCTGCGGCTTTACATTTGTGAGGAGACTGGGCAGCCTTTTTTTTTTTTTTGGCTATATCTTAAAATTATTGTCAAATTCTGGCTATTGAAAATCTCCAAAAAAATTGCATAATTTTAGACCTTTTATCTTTTAAAATAACTTTCTGGCTAAATGTATACCGAAAAGCTATTTTAAAAGCTGAAAAGGATAAAATCATGCTTTTTTGGGGAGATTTTCAATAGCCAGAATTTGACAAAAAGACTAAGGAAATTCATTCACAAAGTTTTCTATACATTGTTCACTAGTAGCCAAAAATATAGACGGATGTTTTGAAATTTAATTTTTTCATATTTGACTAAATCTTCAAGTGCATCAGGACTACTTCGACTACAAAACAAAATTGACAAATTTAAAAAAAAAAAAAAATTGACCACTGAGACTTGTGCACCCAATCAAATGGCTTCTTTTGTGTGTAAGATGAGGCCTCTTTGCTAGGTCCCCTATCAATGTCGGGCAGGTTACCTACCTTCTTAGGTGGGGTAATCATGGTCGGGGTTTCGGTTAGTAAGAACCGAATCAAAATTTGATTTTGTTTTTTTTCCTTAAAAAAAAAACAAGACCCAGAATTGGGTTTCTGGTTCTATTAGAGGGTGCGGAACTGGAACTAGAATTGAGGGGTTTTGAAAAAAGTGACATGCATCATCGGAAGTTAATAAAAAAAATCGACCTTCAATTCAATTCGGGTCCACATCATATATATTAATTCACTGTCTGTGACAGTGACTTCGGACAGACAGTGGCCACGGACAGTTGTTTGAAAAAAAAAGTTTTTTTAAAAAACCAAAAACATCAACCAAACATTGTTGAAATAACACACCTGTGCATTATGCACAGGGTTCACACTAGTAAGAGTAGATTAGAGTTATTGTACTCCAGTACTTCCTGCATACTTACTTGTTTTATACTTTTAAAAGTGTCGGTTTGCAATTATTTTGATTTAAAAAAAATAGTTATAAATAAAAAACAATTATTACTCACAGATACAACTTGCATAATATATTTTATTTTATTTTATTTTAATTGGCTAGCTCATACCAATACATGCCTGGAAATCAACACGAGGTTCTAGTGTACAGAATACCAAAAAAAAGAGTCGTATTGGTCTCATTTGTTCTAGAGTAAGTCATGTGTCCAAAGGTCGAACCCAAAGAGGTATAAATTATTTTTGTCCTATCCAAAAGGCAAAAGACTTGGTCCTTGGGATATTGACCTACACACCCTAGGACTTGCTTGGCTTCTTAGTATACAACTAGGATGCAGGGCCCACATATTTCCACTCATGGCTCTCAAGGGATGGAGGGGGGAGGGCTCCAGCCAATCACACGAATTACCGAATCAAGCATGTGCAGACACCAATTATTTTATATAAGTAGATGTCTTTAAAAAAAAACTCAGGACCATAAGGTTTGAGAAACCTAGGAGCAAAGGATTTCAAGGCCAAAGCCTTCATGCTTTTCCAATCCTAAGATGCTAAGGCCTAGGATGTGAAGAAGAATATATATTGGCTCTAGGACTTGCAAACTAACTCAAGGAAGGCCCAAGAAAATACTTACCTTAAGCACCTTAGGCTCAACAAGATTCTAACCACAAAGCCCAAAAAGACTCACACTTCAAACCTCATGGGATTCTAGCCCTAGGTCCAAAAAGACTCTACTAGCTTGATCTTTAACTATAGGGCTAAAAAGGTTTGAATGTCAAGTCTAAATAGATTTTAAATCTAGGCCTAACTAAATTCTAGCACTAGGCCCAAATTGTATCTACTCTTAAAAGACTTTAACTTGAGACTACCCTAAGCCCTTGAAAGAGTTCTAACTTGAAGGCCTTAAATGACTTAAACCCTATGCCCAAATTCTATCCTTAAACCTTAAGAAGATTTTAACTCTAGCTCCAATATAAATTTTAACTTTATGACTATAATGATTCTCATCTTACCTTGGCTTCCATAGATTCTGAGCCTAGGCTCAAGAGAAAGTTTTAACTTGAAGCCTTAAAAGATACAAAAAGTCTTGTGAGCACCTTAAGCCAAAATTATTATGAGTATTATTTTAAGTCAAATATCCTAAATAACAAACTTAAAGGTGTATGAACACCTCTAGACAAATGACTTGCAAAAGAGCATGAGTCAAATGTCCTTGGGCCAAATGTGAAATCACCCTAAACCATAGAAAGAAAAAAACATATTTAAAAAACATAATTTGTTGTGGCCTAGTGTAAGACTCTACTAAGCCACATAATTTAAATAGAAGCCCAAAAACATGTTTTGATTTGAGCTTAGGGTCAAAATATTTTTGACAATATTTTTGGCCTTAGTTAAGAATATATTTGAGTATTTTGTCTTAGGGTTATTAGAATAATCATTCTAGACATACGGGCTTAGAGTTAAAATATTTTTAGTATCTTGGCCTGGGACCGACCCCCCAAATTTGGCTCTTTTTGTATTCCATACTAGTGCCCTCATTCCCATGCCCAAAACAACATAACTCCCTTTCCACCAGGCCTTCCCTCCTACCCAAGCAACCAGCTCCCCCAGAAGCATCACAAATATGTGGTACCAGTTGAGCTCCACAAAAAGGGGCAAAAAAAAAGAAAATGAAAAGAAAAAAAGTATTACATATAGTAAAGGACGTCGTGAAGCATCATTTCATCCATCTGTCTCGTGTAGGTAAGTAAGTGGGAAAGGACGTCGTGAAGCATCATTTCATCCATCTGTCTCGTGTAGGTAAGTAAGTGGGTAGGGAAGTGGGTGAGTGTACCTAGTGACCGGCTTTTTGAATTAGGCACCTATTTATTCGATGGCCAGTGTTTTTTTCCCATTTTTTTATATCCAAAATTTAGCAAAATTTAACCAAAAAAAAAAGGTTAAAAAATTATTCAAATTTACATTATGAAAAAATCCAAAAATTTCCTAATTTCTTTGTAAAAAATAGAAAGAAAATTTTCAAAAAACAAAACATTGGCCCAAAAAAAAAAGTTGCATCACAACAAAAAGAAGAAAAAAAAAAAAAAAAAAAAAAGGAAAAAAAAAAAAGAAAAAAA
>Ga0116227_10003891_pt1 | contig 32787 bp, 38 predicted proteins | sample S1TSphgellanicum_FD_89693 | JGI IMG/M metagenome (GOLD analysis project Ga0116227, IMG submission 89693) | Host-associated microbial communities from peat moss isolated from Minnesota, USA - S1T2_Fb - Sphagnum magellanicum MG | ecosystem: Host-associated > Plants > Peat moss > Unclassified... | reverse complement strand
TGTGTGTATTTTTTAGAAAAAAAAAGAGTTAGGGTTTGTTTTTTTTTTTTTTTTTTTGTTTTGGGGGTGGGGGGGGGGGGGGGGGGCGTGTCTTCTGAAGGCTTCTTGTTGGTTGCAGTTTCAGTAACTGCAGGAGGCAGGGAGGTGGTTGGGATAGAAGAACTTAAGAGGAGAGATGTCAAATAGGAACCGCATGCCGGTCCCACAACAAGTGCTTAATGCTCGGTCTGCGCCTCAGAATGGCCTCAATGGTTTGCGTCCTTTACCTTATGGGCAGCTGATGCGACCACCTATGGTTGGGGCACCGCCAGTCCTGTCTGGGCCTCCTCCAGGAATGCTTGAACAGAAAATCTCGACCCAGCACAATGAGATTCAGCGGTTATTGACAGAGAATCAGCGACTTGCAGCAACTCATGTGGCACTCAGGCAGGAACTAGCTGCTGCACAGCAAGAAGTTCAGCGGCTACAGGCAGTGGCTCTAGGCATTCAGACTGAGAAGGATGCCCAGATGCGATCACTGTTGGACAAGACAGCAAAGCTGGAGGCAGATCTGCGAGCCACTGAACCACTCAAAGCAGAACTCCACCAAGCCCGAACTGATTGCCAAAAAATGCATGTACATTCTCAAGAGCTTGCACAGCAGTTGCGCACTTCAAGTCAGGACCTGCAGCGGGCTCGTGTGGAGGCCCAGCAGGTTCCTTCCATGCGTGCAGAACTTGATACTCTTCGCCAGGAGCTGCAGAGGGCAAGGTCAGGCTTTTTCTTGTTGTGCTGGTCATTGATTGGCCAGGTGTTTCTGGAGGATCATTGTATGTGAGATGAGGAGTTGCTGAAGGAATTTCTGCCTGTCATCCTATGTGCTATCTGGAGATTGGGTACCATGTCCTTGTGTAGCAGGGAGGAGTAAACCCTCCAATTCTGTTGGGTACATGTCTATGCAAGAAGGTTTGATAAGTGAGAAGTAGACACTTAACCTCACTTTGCTTCTGCTCTATTTTGATCTGTTTGTTTATCATGGGTGTGAGCAGAGCAGCATTTGAACTTGAGAAGAAGGTAAATGCTGAGCAGTTGGAACAGAGACAGTCAATGGAGAAGAATCTGGTCAGCATGGCTAGAGATCTGGAGAAACTGCGTGCAGAGCAGACAAATGCTGAAAATAGAGCGCGTGTGCATAATTCTGGTACTTGTGTTGGAGCAATCAATGCAGCATTGCCGTGTAATAATAATGCAAAATGTTGTCATGGTGCACAAGAAACCCTAAGCTAAGTAGAGGTTGGGTGTCATCTTATTTTGATTAAGTGGTCTTTGATGTAGCATTTGATAGCTAGAAACGAGACTTTAGATCTGCTAATCCAGAATATTGAAAGCTATGCTACTCACTGTTGGATACTTTACCTGTTATGAATGCCAGGTGTTGCATTATACAATGGAGGATATCCTGTCCAGGATGTCACTTATGCTACCATGCCGCAGCAAGTTTATGGTGACGGCTATAGCATGCATCCCCAGGTATATCCATTCTGTCCATGGCTTAATTGCTTTCTGGTCCAGCCACTAATTCTTTCTCTTTGAGCTTGATGATTTGAGAAGTGCTGCCCAAGTCGAGATATGACCCTAGAAACTGCTCTGAGGTTCATGTGTGAATGGAAAGTGGCAAATTGGCATTTGCCTGCTGCTTCTTGAGCATGAACCTCTCCTGCCTGACCTGTTAGTGTCACTAGAGTTCATGTGTGAATGGTTCACAGTCTACACAGTTATGTGCAACATCTTTGCAATTGTGCACAAGAAGCATATCTCAGTGGTGTCTGATTGTACTGAATTTGTATGACTGCTGCATGGAACATGAGAGCTTACTGACACACATAAACATGTCAATGTACTAGCCATCACCATGAGGAAGTGGTTATCTAGCTGCAGTAGCCAGAAGCCATAATGAATCGTGGATGAATATACCCTAACCTTGTCATGAGAAGGTGAGCTTATCAATACTAAAGACTGCTGTCATACCTGAAGTGGCCTCCCCATGGATGAGTTGTCTGTAGCTGGGTAGATATTGCAAAAGAGATTTGATCACCTTTTTTCATTTGGCCTTGGCCAAATACCCGAAGAAGTTCTATATTATCCACTCTACTTTGATGGATCCTTATCTGCTCCAAATGGAGAACCTTCTCCCAGCCTCATGCTGTTGATGATCCTCTAGACTATTGGATATGGATCTTTGGGTTCCCAATATCTGAGCATCTTATCATTTAAGTGGGTGATGAATTCAAACATACTGTGTTGCAGAGGGTCCAAGGATTGTAATTTTATCTTTGGAAAGTACGGTAAATGTGAATTTCTAAGGTCGTGCCCCCCTTTATGGGGTGCTCTGGGTTTAATTTCTTACTGTGTCTGTCAGCTTTGGAAGTATGGGTCAGTCTGGCAGCTCACCACTTGGGCACCATGACAAAACTTAGTGTTGTTTGCTCTGAGTTTTTTCATTGTAATGTTCCACTAAGTTTTTGGTGCCACATGCAATAACTTGCAAAAACTGATGCTTTCACTAAGTAGGTCTTCTGCTCATAGCTGCTTCACTTGTTACCATTCAGATGCTGTATACTTTGGAGAATGGTGTGCCATATGCAGCTGCACCAGCCCCGACCTGGGCACCCAATAATGTGCAACGTCATTTGGGCATGCCTCATGTGCGTAGATAAAGCATAGGGCATCCTTTGGATTAGGGGCACAGGGTACATAACTGAATATTATCTTAGCTGTCTTGCAAGGTCTTTTCCCACTCGTCTGCAGCTTAAGCTGAAAAACATCATGGCTACTGGTTGGTTCCCTGATGTCAACCTCTCAGGAAACTCCAGCTACAGCTTTTTTTGTTTTAGCAACCCATTCAGAGTGTGTCCATGTTGGCTCCTTTTCCTACAACATGGCTATTAGGGTTGCTCACAAGGTTCATTCGTATAGTAATTAGTCTTGTAGCCTGTCTGTGATAGTGCCATGTAGTCTAAGGAACTGCTTGTAAGCTTGGATCTGGACTTATATTGTTGGATTATATTCTGACCTACCTTGTTGGCAGAAGCCTTTTTTCCCCAAAATCTAGGCTGTAGTGAATAGAGTACCAGTGGACATGAGTTGCTCACCTCATCAAAAATTGATTGTGTTCAGTGAAATATTGGTGAAAATCATTGTGGAAAAACCACATTTTGAAAGGGCCCTTGATTGAGTGAGGATATTCAAAACAAAAAGTATGTGTTGAGTCATCTCTAACCCTGCAGAAGTGTATGGTTTCTGCCATGCCTTAGAAATGAAAGCCACCTGAGTGAAACTTGTCTTTGGGCACCAAGAGCACCTGCCTTACTAACCATATTTTGTATCAGTAGAAATTTGTAGGATCCTATATCAAACTAACAGTCTGTCTGTCAACTTGGACATTGTGATTTCTTCTTTAAACTTATGCAAGGATTGTGACTGGCAAGTATAGTCTAGCTGTTGTTAGAGCCTTTTTTCCTTTTTATTGTTTTTTCTTTAGGTGGTTATCATATTTGTGTGGACCTCTGAAACTTTATGTGGGTGTCAAAGATAGGGGCAGATGTGTTGTGACCTTGATGCAGCTGAATGTAATATAGGGAAGAAATCCAAGTCGATTTGATGCTTGGGAAGCCTGGATGCTTTTGTTATATAGGAATTTTGCTCTCAGTCCCTGTAAGTGGGGGTGCCTGTAGACATCTTTTTCTGGGCTGGGAAGAGTGAATTGGCACATATGTTTTCATGATGTCTGAAATTCAGTAAGGTGAATAGTTTATCTTTGACAGTCTGCTGTCCTTTGTGAAGTCACTGATTACGCAGATCAGGCAGACCTTAAGGAATTACATGATTAGGACCATCATCATTGGTTGTATGTTTATCTAGGCAGGGACAAATTAAACCTAAGCCTTAAATCTAAACCCTAAAGACTACATAGTTTTGTGGAATTTTTAGGAGTTAAGGTGTTTGTTTTTCTGGTCGTTGGGGTTGTTGAAGCCCAACTAGCTCTTTGCAGGATTGATGCACTAAACTTAAAGCATCGAGTCTGAAGGAAATTGTAGCTCCATGGTGTAAGTGGTTTTGCTCAAAATCCCAGTTTTATCTAATGTCAGCCAGAATAATTTGAACTGGCAGGGGAAACCCTGGGGGTTTTACTGTTCCAGCCCTAAGTTTCACAAGATCTCGCTGCCATGAGGCTCTTGCTGGGTATGTGCAACCTGATTGTGTTTTGAGTGACTGCAAGCATGACAAGTAATAGTGTTTATGCTCTATGCCATTGAAACATGCTAAGCAGTTGAGAGCTGCAAACCACTCAGTCACCCACCTCTAAGTTGCCAGTTCTTCACAAATCACTCATGTAGCTTTTTAATGTAGTTATTGTGATGCGCTAGATATTTCTATCTTGTATTGCTGTTGTCTCACCCTCTGTACATGGAGATAGGAGTAAAGAAAAATAGCCAAGATGGCATTGGAGAGAGACAGCTAATTCAAGCTGTTTTTGGGGGGAGTTCATAGCCACTGTGTCCTAGAAAGGTAAGGTTCTAGCAGGTGATGAGGTCAATTGCTGGGCTGTTTTGAGCACAACCTTCAGGTAGATCATTTTGGAGTGTAAGCAGTCCCTAGGTCTGAAGCCCTACTGCTACATTATGTGGACGCAATTGTAACTTGTATTCTTGCCATCCACGTTTGAAGGAGGAAGGCGATTTGAAGCTCCCCAGATGCAAGTAAGTTTCTGCAACCTGCAGAGAGGTGTTTTTAAGTATCAATATTTGGAGTTTGTAGCCTTCATCTTCCTTCAAACTTTAATCTCTAACTGTTGAGTTCAAACTCATGCAACCTGTTTTCGGTTGTGATCCTTGAAAGAACATGCTTACAAAAATGTTTTGTTTCTCCAGTTCTCTTGTTTGGCTTGTTTTGGTTTTTTCTCTTTTGTCCACCTTTCTATTCAATCTCTTTGCTGTTGTGTCAAGCTAGCCAGCAATATGGCTGAGTCTTCCTGTTACTGCTGGTCTCATAACAGAAACTAGGTGCATTGATTAATGTCTGATATTGGCCTCCATCATCACCACCGCTAGGAGCTGATGAAGTCAGTGGAGGTGTTATGGTAGCTGGTCGCTATCCTACATGTTGCTGTCAGTGAAGGTCACTGAACATCAGTGACACTCTCAGTATGTCCACAGTGCTCCTCAGTTTTTTTCTTTTTTTAGTGTTGGGGTCGTCTCTTTTTCCTGTCTGCTGATATATTGTTGGATTGAAATCAATCTAACATTAGCAATGGGTTGTGTCTCAGTTTCAACATAGATCCTATGTATGGAGTTCTTAATGCTTATGAAGATATTGTTCCAAAAGCATACACTAGATACACCTCATGTGGGCTCTCTAGAGTCAGCTGGATAACAGTTTCCCTGGATTTAGTATGAGGGGTATCTTTGGGCTTGTAGTTGGCAAGCAATGCTTTGTGTTCAGAAATATTTTCATTGGCAGCTGTTGATGATGGCTCAAACTTTAAAACTGTGATGCTGTTGAGCTCAACATTCTCATTGGAGTCAATATCTGATATATGTCTGTTTTCACCAAGTTGTTTGATTTTTAGTGGTTTCCATTACTGTTTATAAGATGCTGGGTCTTGTATGGGGCGTTCATCATCCCCATCACCTGAAATATGCATGCCATTCAATGTTCAAACTGAAAATCTGGCCCATTTTGGGTGGCATGACATGGGTTTGAATGCGGCTACCAATGGTTAGTTACAATGATTTTCTTCCCAGAAATTTATAACCCCCCCCCCACCACACACAAGAAAGGTATGTGGAATGTAATCTGTGTTCAGAACAACACCTGCATAATGTTTCAGGAAACAGACCAATGTCCTTAGTTCTTCAGTGGTATCTGCTTTGTCCTCAATTGAGATATAAGGGTGAATTCCATGGATTTGTCAAACCACCCATGCTTGTGATTTTTGTTGGCAGGAAGCAGTTTGTTGCCTCTAGAACATTGCAAACCCAGATGAGAAGGACTTCAGTAAATTGCATGCCAAGGTGACACAACAAGTGTGTGACAGTGCAAGATGGGAATAGCACCTATCATGCTGCACACAGGACACTATTGGTGGCAAGGTGTTCAGTTGCAGATCATGCAGTTGGAGATGGCAGCGCTTGCAGTGTACAACCTAACGATCTGTAGCACAAATGCAGCAAGGGGCAACAACCCTTGATAGAGGTCAGGTGCAGCATATGCAGGAGACTACCTGATTGCAACCTAAACACTCCACTCCAACATCTACACTCGGAGCTTATCCCTCTCAATTTCCACAGCACCAGGAGCCAAACTCATGGCCAGCATTGCTGCAATCACAGGCTCGCCCTCACATGAGCACAGGCTGCTACAGGACCACAACAGTTGGAACCTCAATGACCCTATCAGCACCCACACACTCCAGAAGCTGTAAGCTCTTCTTCAGTTTCCACCCTCATATTTTTCCCTTGTGTTTTGCTTCTTGTGCCATGCTCCAATATTGGAAATCTCCTTGTCTGCTATTTTCTCCTTCTTTGTGCAAGCAGTGCATTATTCTAAAATAAAATCAGTGCAGATAATATTCTCCCCAGTTCTTCTCTGTAGCTAGGCTTCTATGTCACTCTGTCTTGGAGTGTTGAACATCAGCTGCCGTCCATCCTTACATTTGGTCTAAAGCCTGAATGTTCACACATCGTGTGGTGCAACTGTGTTTGTTGGTTTTAATAATACAATTGTTCTGATTAATTGATTGGAGGGCAGTGTCTGAACCCCCCCTGATGCTTACCTTTTTTGTGTTGTGGATACACTGTCTGGAATGTTTGACAGAGGGCCCAATTTGCATTGCAGAAGACATGGGTGACAATCAACTTGCACATTTGCTTTCTCCTTTTGGTTCAAGTTTTTTATGCCAAGCTTGAAGTCAAGAATGATACAGGTAAGGAGTCAAATTTATGGCAAAAGTCCTATGTTATCAGATGCATCTTTGTCTTTTCTCTTGTAAACATGTCACTTGTGATCAGTCTTTTGCAGTAAGATGCAGCAGTTTTCCTAGATTAAAAATTATGTCTTGCAAGAAAAATAGGTCGAAGTTGTGTTTTTTTCTAACATGACAATCCAATTTTATCCCACTTTGGATCAATCCAACTGACCATTTATCACATTACAGGATTGGTCAAGTGCAATCGAAGATCCTGAAGATTGCGATTGTAGGCACCTCCAGGAATGCAAGCTTCCGTTTCCAACCAACCTAGCCCACTACCAACCAAGGTACTCATTTCATATTGCCCTTCATCCCATAGCAAAAGGGGGTGAAACCATGGAAACCATGTGAAATGTTGTACAAGAAGGTTATATGCTAATTAGACAATCTATAAGTCTAAATAGACAGAGTCTAAATTACTGCATTCTACAGCCATGAAGCTGTTATGAGCTGCAATCAAAGGTTCCTACAAATTTTGGTAGTGTTATTGGCTTTTGAGCAATGCTTGTCAGATCTTCTTAGTGTTGGATCCCTTATGAAACTTCCATAGCAGCTTAATACTTGTCAAAGGTTTTGTAAAGTGTTATACTTCCTTGGTTAGTATATCAATGATCCTTTTGTGTCCAAGACAGTAGTGGTATGAATATTTTAATGCGTAATAAATACTGCAGAAGTATCTAGTATTGAGTATTAAAATTCATAAAAGACAGGCATGAGCTCAATATCATGAATCCATAGAACATGTGCATGCACTAATACATGTCAGAAATTGCTTTGCCTATAAAGGAGATGCTACAAAATGACGAGGTCTTCATTTTGGTACCATATTTCCAGGAATGTTTACCAGGTGTCATTGTGAACTGCAAGTTCATTTTTGTGGAACATTATGGAACATTTGTTATTTTAATTGTTGCTGGTTTGAACTTGGCAGAATGGGCTGAGCCATTATATGCAATGGGTCTGATTATTTTCAATCAAGTAACTTATCATTATCAATCTTGTGAAATAACAAATGTGCACTTGTCAAGGGCTTTTTGACAGTACAAAAACCCAAAGGTTGAGGCTCGAAGGTTTGGGAGGGTTACAAGTTGATCACATCCAACAAGCAAAACAAACAAACAAATAGCTATCTTAATACATACTAGACAGATGTTGCACAAATGACTGAGGATGTAAGCAGTGAAGCTTTTAAAGCTCCACAACTCTCTCTTCAAGTATTGCTTGTGGCACAATTTGCAGTGTTTGAGCATAGGTTATATCACAAAAGAAAACTAGCTACACTAGATGTCAGTTGAACTCTTCGTCACAAAGTTAATTGGTTGATTGATTTTTCCTTCACATTTGAAGCTTGATTCCTTGGCTTCTTGCCGCATATTAGAACAAAAATCAACCTTAACATCATTTGGCCTGTTCTTGCAAATTTCTTTAAATTCTCCAGGGTACTGGGGCCCTGCCAGAGATTTTCATTAGCAAAAGTTTTCGATGCTCATCATACATACAATGAAGCCTGTAGGAGGTGCGCCTGGTCTTTTGACTCATCACTAGTATCTATTTTGTTGCCACAGTAGGACCACGAAAGGAAGACTCAGCTGGAGGACAGTAATTTTATTGGGAGAAGGGATTCAAGGTGTCATTGCATATGTGAACAGTTACAAAGTGCATGGAGCTTGATCCCTTAGAGACTCAAAGCTCAAATGTTCTAGCAGAGGGATTAATAATTTCTCTGTTTAGGCCAAAAAATAGTAAATTCTTTGATGAACTTTGTTCACAGAAGATTGAAGCAGGAGACACGATATGGCAATAAGCTTGTGTGCATAACCCTCATTTCATTTTAGTTTTTGCCTTTACAAGCAAATCATCTAAGCCAAAGGCATAGACAAGTCTATGTAGATTATAGCAAACAGAACCTTCTTTACCCTGAAAATATCCTGTACACATGCAACACTGGTGACTACTTTAATGGAGTTTGTTCACTTCAAGCTGCTGGGAAAGCATAAATAAACACCAAGATTTGGTTGAATGTGGAGAACACAGACTATTCAACACAAAGAAGTACCAACAGCAACACAGAGAATTGATTGATGAGTATAACTTCAGTTTTTTGTTGAGGTTCTGATTTCAGCATTAAACTCAAAACTTTTTTCAACAAAAAAACAATTTACAAAAACAGGACAATGCTAGAAAAATCACTTGCCTCCCACACAGACTTCCACAAAAACACTTTAGATGCACCTGAATGGACAAGTAGCTACAGTAGTCAGTGTAGAGGAGAAAAAGTCTGCATCAAATTCCACCATTTGGAACACCAGAACAAGATGAGATGGCAAGAAAACACGCTTGCCAAGATTCCATCATCAACTTGGGTACTTCTTTTCCTGTTTGTATAAATGGCTTCTGGGCAATTAACTAAGAAATAGCATTAAATCTCACAATAAAACAATGTCATGCCATAGGCTCCAGCCACATATTATGGGGTGTTTCATACTTGCCTGCCAGCCATGTAACCTATTTTCAGGTTTTTCTAGTCTTCAGGCAAATCATGCCCTTCAAACTCCAGGTGCTAGGTGTCAAATTCTATATAGCAAGGCCTTTGCAGCATTCCTGTGCGCCTTGCTAATGCATAACTGTATACCAACAGGATTCACCTTGCATTCCAGTGTGTACTTTCACCTGTTAGAAAGACCTGCAAAAGCACAAGCAGTAACTGTGTACAGGCTTCCAGTGTCCAATTTTACGCTTCATCAATCCAGACAGCATTTTGCATTACTTAATGAAATGACATAAGCCTTGCTCATAAACTATGAGTGATGAAACATCTGCAGGGGGAACAAAATATGTGAAAGGCCACCATGAAGAAACAGTTCTGCACAGAAGAGCTAACCTTGGATTTGGGTCCACTTCCTTTCTCCTAGCTTTAGGCTTGCCAGCATGTTTTCTCCCACTGAACAATCCACATCTTCAAAATAGCCAGCTGCAATGCCATGTCATCCATGACAAACCCACCTGCTTCCTCAATAACAACTACAGTGAGAACCTTGACAAAAAACTGAACAGCCTTGACCAACATGCAAGAGTACTCAATAGGGGAATCCCCCATTTGGCCAGTTGCACCATGGACTCCGAATTGAAGCAGTCATTTGTATTCTTGCAAAAAATAAACCTGTACACTGCTCTCTACACAAAAAACACAGAGAAGAGAGAAAGGGAGCCCAAATTTCCAACCCACCAGAATATCATCGAATTTGTTGACGAAGAATTCCTGGGTTGATGCAAGCCCAGATTCATCAATGAGAAATGAATCAAAGCCACCTGTGCTGCTTGCTTCAGTTAGAGATATTCATCCAAATGTCACTCTCTATATGTACAGAGAATGTGTGTAAACCTCTCACCACAAATTCCACCTTGCCAACCCTTGCACCACTACACCTCCCAAAGGCCCACATGATTTTCTGAACCCAACTAAGATCCTATTTGTATTGTAAGATTATACACAATAACATTAACACCCTTGCTCTGCTTTGTCCTCTACATAACATAGACCTTACAAGCACGTTCAAACTCTCAATGTTCCCACAGAACCCTCTTCCCACATTTAGGAACAAAAAGAATGCTATTGTGCAGCATTCAGCTTCTTTTCCTTGGCCTCCTCAATTGCTTGCTTGATCCGCTCAGCTGGCCCCAATTTTATTGCCAGCTGATGCTTTGCCAGGATTTTCTCAAGCAAAGAGCCCACATCTCTCGAGTTCAGCAGTGTGTCCTCATCCACTTCCTCATGTGCCATTGCATCAATTATGTTCCCTGCAATGTTGAAACCCTCAAAGAGAGCCCTCAATGATGCTGCAATCACATGCTCTCGCTCAAGATCCTCAAGTGCCTTCTTCCGCTTCCCACGTCCTGACAGTGGGGTGAAGTTGTAAAAGGTATCTGGCTTGTGGGCCACATTTAACCCATTCCTTGCCTCCAGGTAAAAGATCCGGTCACCTTCTTCACCAGAAGACTGGAGTGCCAATGGTTGCCCATTTGCTAACCCTAATCTCAGTGAACCTCCTGTGCCTCCACCTGCTCTTGTGTTGCGGGGCTTAGAGCCTACAAGATCATCCAGTGCATCAAAGAAAGGCCACTTTGATGTAGTCACCCCAGATGTCAGCATCTTCTCCCTCTCCACTTTGTAACGTTTCTTCAGATTATCCACCTTCAATCAAAAAAAGGAAGCAGTCCACAAAGTGCTCAAAGGAGGTTAAAAGCCCCACAATTCCCAACAACATTACATGCTTTTAACAAACCAAGCACAGAAACTTTCCTTGAGAGATCTGCTCAGTACTTGCTACTCATCTAGCAGACATGGAGATGGATTTGTATTTGCCACAATAAGGGCAAAACATTCTTCAACCTCCTGCACGTGATCTTTGCCACAGATTCTAAAACCATCAACAAAGAATTGTGCATGGACATCAAAGTGCAACTTTTCCAGAATCAAAACATTAAGTTTCCAAATGATGAGTAGATAGATGCATGGTCACCCAGAGTGGCACAAATGTACCTTGATGCGGCATTGCTCTTGTGTCTTTGGAGTGCCCTCCCACTGGCTTGCACCAGAAGTAGTACCCTGTATCCCACAATAGAATGAAGATGAAGCATAACATTTGGAATCCTGACAGTTCAAATGGGATCAAAGACTGTTCATGAGGAATCCACATACACTTACAGATGAAGCTAGAGCTCCAGAAAAATGGTGATGATAGTTCTCACTCTTTCCTTGAATCTTCAGGCCTGCTACACTATGGAGCAAGAATTTCTTTCCAAATTGAGTGCAAGGAATAACTCTCTGTTCTCCAAGAAGGTTTCTGTATCACTGCCACTGCAAAGAGCAGCAGTGCATATCAATTGATCAATTGAACATCCATACCCATTGAAGGCATGAAATGTCTGCACATGTGTGCTCCACATGTGCAACTGTACACAATTGTGACGAAAGATTGAAGATAGTCTTCCACAAAAATGTTTATCATGGCTCATGGATAAGGTTTTTCAAGAAGTTTCAGGGGTTTTGCACAAACCTTGGCACCCGAAGGCACTCGCCTTGCATTTACACTGGCTGCAATATCTGCCCAAATCTTGCTGGTAAAATTGCTGCGCTCAAGTGCTCGGTATTTCTCTGAAAAAGCATTGAGCAGTACAATGGTCGCCCCATCACTCCACTCCACTACGGTGTCTCGCGGAGTCTTTCCCCTCCCTTTGATCACACTCGGACTGATAGTAGTAGTTTCTGCTTCCCCTTCAATCTGCTGCCTATCCACACCATCATCCTGCTGCTTCTCATCAGCAAACCTAACCATATCTGTCTGCAAATCTCGTCCATGCTCCATCACCTCTCTCCTCCTCCTCTCACCATTCTTGTCCTCCATAACATCCTGGTCCACTTCTTGCAGCTTAAACCCTTCTCCTCCTCTGCTTACTCCATCCTCCAAGGAGCCCACCACAACATGCCCTCCCTCTGCACACACCTCAATCTTACCTCTCCACATCACCATATCCTCCATGCTCCCCCCATTTTCATCTCCATCCACATGCCGCAATACTTCACAAGCACCACCACCACCACCAAGCTCCATCTCCTCTGCCCGACCATGCACCACATCTCCCCCACCAATCTTTTCAACCTCCAAGCTCATATTCCCCACTTGCTCTTGATCATCCTCCTCCATTACCTCCTGATACAGCAAGATCCCAACATCCTTGCCCTCTTGTTGTTGTCCTCCAACACCATCACCACCACCACCATGGAAAAGTCCTCCTCCTATTTCTCCTACTCCCACCTCATGTACCAAACCTTTCCCACTACTTGCAACATTTGCCACCTTCTTGACCTCCATCACACTAATCTCCACCTCATTGTCCACAGCCAAATCTCTCTCTCCCACGAATCACTTTCTCCACCTCATGCATGATTCACAACCAAATCTCTCTCTCCCAAAAACCACTTTCTCCACTACATGATCCACAACCAAATCTCTTTCTCTTTCTCTCTCGCAAGAATCACTTTCCCCACCTCACGACCCACAACAAATCTCTTTCCCCCATAATCACTCTCTCCACTTCATGATTCACAAACAAACCTCTCTCTCAAGAATCACTTTCTCCACCTCATGACCCACAACCAAATCTCTCTCTCCCAAGAATCACTTTATCAACCTCATGACCCACAACCAAATCTCTCTCTCTCTCAAGAATCACTTTCTCCACCTCATGAACCACAACCAAATCTCTCTCTCCCAAGAATCACTTTCTCAACCTCATGACCCACAACCAAATCTCTCTCTCTCTCTCAAGAATCACTTTCTCAACCTCATGGTCCACAACCCCATCTCTCTCTCTCTCTCTCTCTCTCATCTCTTTCTCCAACTCTTGATCCACCACCCCATCTTTCTCTCTCTCTCAATAATCAATCAATTTCTCAACAATCAATTTCTCCACCTCATGATCCAAAACCCCATCTTTCTCTCTCTCTCAATAATCAATCAATTTCTCAACAATCAATTTCTCCACCTCATGATCCAAAACCCCATCTTTCTCTCTCTCTATCTCTCTCCCCCAAGAATCAATCAATCCCACTAGTGGAAGGGTTTGGTTGCCCTAGGGTTTTCTTGGGCTCAAAAAGCCCTTTGTTGGATAAAGGGAATAAATTAAGAGAATAAATTAAATCCTATTTTTTTTCCAACTCTTATTATTATTATTATTATTATTATTGTAAGGGTGGAGAAAATTTAGGATTTATTTATTTATTTATCAAATTTATTTCAAGGAATGGATTTTTAAAAAATTTAAAATGCTTTGAGATTTCAATTTCTTCATAACAAATAAATATTCTCATTTTTAAAAATTCCAAAAAAACCAGGTTTTGGAAGGAGAATAATCAGTCGTGGATTACTAAGCATGAGAGGGTTTCTTCTTGGATGTTTCATCAACGAGGATGGAGTTGCAGAGAATAAATTTGACGTCAAGAGTATGCGTGTTCTGTTCTTGAATAACCAATTACTAGTTATGAGAGGTTTCCTTCTTGGATGTTTCATCCATGAGAACGTAGTCTACAGATCATAATCTGACGTCCAGTAGGCCCGTTTGTTTTTCCGCGCTGCCATGGTCGTGCACGCCGTGCATGTCTTTGTCCGTCTCCTCTCGCAGAAGAGGCCGATGAAGAAGACGACGACGACGACGAAGGCGGCATTAAGATTCTACAACATTTTCGACCCGCAAATTTTTGGTGCTGATTTTGACTCCTTGAAGGTACTGTCCAATATCTGTTCTTCTTTCTTTCTTTCTCCAACAACGATTGTTGTTGTTGTTGTTGTTGTTGTCGTCGTCTCTCCAAAAATTTGCAGGGGGTTTGTCAATATGTGTGAAGATCGGCGTGAATCTTTCAGCGGAGGTACTGAAAGGCCGTCTTTGTATAGGCTTTTGTTTGCCAGTCTCTCTTTATCTCCTCTCTCTAGGTTGGTCTGTTTTCTTCAACGCATTGCAAAGCATTACATGTCTTTCTTTCATGTATGCTTCACTCAAAACAAAAACCGTAGACTGAATTGTTCAATGACAATCTGTACCTTGAATAAGGAAGCAGTAAGTAACAATTGGCTTTCGACGGATCTTGATTAGGTCAAATGCCTCACATAAAGAACTCTGAAACAACTGGTACCAATTAGGGATGTGAAGCTCCTTGCCACAGACTCAGTGTTTATGTTTGTTCCAGAGTTCAAACCAATCTGTGGTGAGGTTGCAATGATTTGGACATGGATCAGATCTGTTGACAAGAATTCTTTTGTCTAACAGTTGAGTATCGGCACTGAGTAATCTCCTGCAGCCGCAATGCTAGAGTCCATTGCAAGGATGATGCTGAGCTCCAGAGTGTTTTGTAGCTTCTGAATTATGTGTAACAACAACACCCTTGCAAGAAACAGGAATGGAAAACAACAATCTGTGGACCAGAAAACACACCCTGCAGATCCTCAGATTCTGATTTGGAGTTTAAGTTGATGTGTGCAATAATTGTGATCTCACCATTTTCATGAGGATTCTGCAACAATGTCAAGCTCTAGCACCTCTCATTCACGAACTGGTGTCCAAGATCCCTCTGTTGTAACCTATGATGACCTCTACGAAGGCTACAATGATTATGAGCGCCAACTCAATGTGTTGGGAGATCCACAAACACAGGTTTTCAAGCTATCTCTCCACAATTAATGTTGAAGTGTAACAAAGAAAGTATGATTGTTTTCAAGCATGCTCCTTAAGGATGGGAGGTACATCAAGAGTGTTTGATTCCTGAATCAGCAATAGGTTCATACACAAAATAAACTTATGAGCTACGAAACACAATTTCAGTATCTAGCCCATCATGTATTTGAATTATAATTGTTTAAAATGCTTTCTTCATTGCATATGCAGACAGGGGAAAGTTTTGGAAGCAAAGTGGATGCTTTTGCAAACTACAGTCATGGGGCTTGTAGCCAAGATTCATTGTCATCAGGAAATCAGGTCTATCTCAATTTTTCAAGGCTAAGTTCTGTGACATTTGTTTGAACATGTTCTCCACAAAATCAAACAAAGAAGATCATATGGAGATAGACAACTCATGCTAAAATGTCATCCTTGTTTAGGGTAACAAAGCAGACCTTTACTACAGAACTGCAACACCACAGACTGCCAGTGCACCATCATGGAGGCCACCTAGCACAGGGTGGACAAGGGTGCTCTCTGTAGCATCAACAACAAACACTGACATGTCTAGGCCTCTGACTGCTATCCGAGCTGCAGGGTACTCATCAAGGGTGATTACTTCAATCCCAGACAAAAAAAATCTTGAATTTGAATCTTGGAGATTGTTAAACTGTTTTTATACTGGTTGTAACATGTAGTAGTAATGTCTCTTGTCAGGGGTAGTTGACATCACGAGTCAGCCTTCCCATTGCTTCCAGAAATGCAAAAGAAACTCAGCATGCAGATTTTGTATATTAAATTTGGCCCAAAATTTTGAGCAGATTATTATACAGTCATCTGCACCCACTTCATCAGCCGTCTGAAGTCAGTGGGGAGTAATGGAAGCAACTCACTGCCACTTATGATGAAGGTAATGGTATGATTCTTTGTGAGTGACACTCACAAGGTTATAATTGCACTCATCCCACACCTGGCTTATTTTCCTGTTTGTTTGTTGATACTGTTTGACAAACAGGATGGAAGATTTGATCCCTTGAATCAGGCGGCCAGAGTTTTGACACCCGCCCAGCAAAAGAAAGAGGAACTTAACCCTGAGTACCAATGTCGTGAAATGGAGAGGCATGTGAACCAACTGCTTGAAGCAAGTGCTGCTGCAGGCCTTGCTGTGAGTTTTATTAATTGTTTATGTACTTACTGAGTTCTGGCTGATCTGTTCTTGACAACAATTTGAATTGCTCATAATTCCTTTCTGCCTCAAAGAGACTATTGGACTATTACAACTGAAAAAGGCTGCAGTACATTCAACCACGTTGTAGAAGGTGCAGTCTTTACATAGTTCAGCAAGTTTTCTGCTCTACTCAATTTGTGGTTGATCACAATTCATTGGCACATTATGGATGGTGCATGAGCAGGGGGACTATCAAACTGCTCTGGAGAAATCCAAGGAAGCAGGGAAACGAGAAAGGCTCTTGTGCAAGCATCGAGAGCAGGCTGGCCTGGTATTGTATTTGTTATTTCCAATTTGTGGGGTGGAGTAAATCAGACACCTATTCTAATTTGACTTTTATCTTTTTTAGCTTGCCATCAGCATTTTTTTTGGTGGCGAAATCTTGCCAAATTTCAACCTGAAAAATATGATTTCGACCTATACAAAGGATTTTCCATGGAAAAAATGACCGAAATTTGCCAGATTTCAAAAACAAAAGTTTCCAGATTGACAGATTTTTATGATAAGTTCCAGTTGGTAGCCAAGAATGTAGAAGGATTTGGTCCTTTTTTTACGTTCATATCTAGTCTGTAGCCAAATCTGGATAAATCATCTTATGGATGATCACCACTTCAGCTACATCACAAAATTGAAAAAAAAAAACCCTGGTTCCCATAATAACACAAAGATGGCTTTTCTCCCAACTGTCTAAAGTGACTGACTATATTATCATCATTTACTTCCTGGTTCAGAGAATCCAGAAAGTCTTTTTGACTGTTTAATCTTGGAGTTGAATGAGGAAAATATTCCCAGATTCATGGTACATGACCTCACAAATCAATTTGTGGATTCAGAGAAATTTTCATATTGGTTTAAGTGGTGAGAAACTTGTATTGTGGTCACAGGGCGATCAAATGAATGTGGAGCTCACATTTGCAGTTTGTTTCAACCTGGGTTACCAATTTCAGGCCAATGGCTTGCATTCTGAAGCATTGAGTACATACTCTCAGATTGTGAAAAACAAGCAGGTTAGCCTTGTCATTGAACTCTCAAATGTTTGGTTTCTGTTCTTGAACTTTGTTGAGTTGACATAATATTTGTACGAAAGTCCAATGAGGCCTGGGATCAATGAGGACAGCAATGTTTTGCAGTTTACCCAAGGTGGAAGACTCAGGGTGAACATGGGAAACATCTACTATGGACAACAAAAATATACAATGGCCATCAAGATGTACCACATGGCTCTAGATCAGACTCCTAACAGTTACAAGGAAACTCGGTACCGGATCCTTCGTAATATTGGCAATGCCTTCATGCGGCTTGGTCAGTATCAGGTGGGGAACCTTGACTCATAGCAGTTCACCCCTTGCAGACCATTTTCTACATCAATTTGACTGACTATGCGATTCAAGTGATTTAATCTATTTGACTTGATTGCAAAAGTGCTTTGTGATCTTGACAAGTTTCTCTGGTGAAGTGTGAGCAGGACTCTGTTTTATCATATGAGGCAATTATGGAGATCAAGATTGACCACCAAACTTGCTACAACTTGATTATCTGTTACTATGTATTAGGTCACACAGAGAAAATGAAGACTTGTTTCACAAAGATGATCTTAGTGAGGAACTATGATGCTGACTCTGATGATGAAAATGAGGACACTGCTATGCTTCGGGTTTGTTCACGTTGCTATTGTCATGAATTCAGAATTGAGATCACACCCCCTAAAGGCAGCACTCTTATTGCTATATTGAGTTCTTATTTGAGTGTTGAATATATTGGAGTAGAACAGGACAGGATATTACAGGTGCTGTCTTGTAGTGAGACCTTATAAGAGAGACAAATCATTTATCAGCACTGGGATTTTCTTTGGGTGAAGAATGATGAGCTAAGGGAAGAGTTGAGAAGAAAGCAAAACCAGGCCCAAAAATATATATTGACTGCCGCAAGGCTCATAGCTCCTGTGCTTGGAGGCACCTGCATGGAAGGCTATGATTGGGTTGTGGAGTTGCTGAAAGACCAACAATATGTTGCACTGGCCAATGAGATGGAAATGGACAGGGCAATCCAACATTTGCATAAACAAGACTTTGGCCAGGTACTTCATTCAGACAAGGAAAGGAAAATGGAGATTAGAAATGCTTGTAGAAACTCAAGAGCAGCAGCAGAAAATAGTGTTCTTGTTTGTTACAAACTTCACATAGATGTGGATAGTAGTTGTAACATTTATAACAATGTCAGAGCAGGCAATGAACAAAAAATCCTTTGAGATTATACCTTGATAGCAGTAGGTTGCCAAGGAAGAATTTGCATGCATTTGGGTGCAGTATATGCTTCACAAATGTTAGAGCTAGATAATAAGACTTCTGACATTTGATGATCCTTGGACCTCCTCATTCCTGAAATCAGATCTAAATGAAAGAACATTCGCAGGCAATCATGTTACTGAAGGAATTTGAGAAGAAGGAGAAGGATCTGAAAGCACGTGCTGCAACCAACTTGTCATTTCTCTACTTTCTGGAAGGAGACCTCAACAATGCTGGGACATATGCAGAGCTCGCTGTCAGAACCAATCGCTACAATGCACATGCCCTTGTGAACCAAGGGAACTGTCTGTACACCCAGGTATACAGCCTACATGGATTATTATCAACACTAGCCTAAGTCATAAAGTTCTCAAAACACATTCAGTCAATTTTACATTGTGGTCATGCTTATTTAAATTTGTCAAAATGCTATCTTTATTCTTCTAGGCACTATCATACCGTACACCAACAAAACTATCATGGAATTTGTGAAAGATTAGTGTTGTGCATTTAAAGTACTTTGATGTCACTGCCTTCAATCTTAACAATTTCTGCAGTATTAATGACTTGGTATCATGTGGAAAAAAATTCATTTCTCTATATGGCCATTTTGCACAGGGAGATGTTGAGGGAGCAAAAGTGGTGTACAGAGAGGCAACAGAAGTGGAAGCAGATTGTATTGAAGCCATTTACAACCTTGCATTGTCTCATAAGAAACAAGGTGAACTTGGAGAGGCACTAGCTACCTTCAAGAAAATTAGCAGTTTGCAACCTAACAACATTGAAGTTTCCTTTCAGGTTATTCTCTTTTCCAGGGACTCCTGACAGCATGAAATGATTGAACTAATTAATCACCCATGTTGATTACTTTTGCTAGTTGTTCTCTCCATCATCTTATCAATGTATATATTCATTTCAGCATAGAATAAAGTTCCAGATACAATCTGTAAATCTCCCTTGCTTAGTTTGTGAGATGGTCCCTTTTTGTGTTGCTTTCCAGATTGGACATTTGAATATGCTAATGGGAAATATCAAGCAAGCCATCAAATGGCTAGAGATTGTGAACACACGTGTTATGCATGATGCTGGTATATTGGCAATGCTGGGGAGTCTCCATGCCAAGTGTGATGATGAGCCTAAAGCTCTGCACTATTACAGTGAGTCTCATCGTGCATATCCAGCCAACATGGATATCACATCATGGTTGGGAGCTTTCTATGTAAAGAATGAGGTCTATGAGAAGGCAATGCCCTTCTTCAATTTGGCTGCCAAGATTGAGCCAAGTGAGGTAACATAATTCCTATCCCTGATCATAAATGTGTTGTATTCCACTCAATGAAGTTCATGAAGCACTTCAACTTTCAATATTGATGAGGCAAGAATTGATACTTTGGGCACATCGCTTTTTATTTAATCTGCCTCTCCATTTCACTTTATCTAACATGCAACTCTTGAATTGCTAGCAGTTCTCTTCAAGCTTCTCCATGTGGCATGTTGCTTCTCATACTTATAATTTGATGACTAGAATGATTGGTTTCTCCTGTAGAACACTATAATAGTGACCTCAACATGGTTATATATACCCATGTGGGTTTGCAGGTGAAGTGGCAACTGATGGTAGCATCATGTTATAGACGAACAGGTGCCTACCCTCTAGCATTAGCCAAGTACAAAGAAATCCTACTCCAACATCCAGAAAATATTGAGTGCTTACGCTACCTGATTCATATGTACACAAGCCTTGGCCGACAGGAAGAGGTCAATGCATATGAAAATCAACTTCGGAAAGTTGAAAGGGGACAGATGGTTGACAGCCACTACCAAAACCAGATGGTACTGGATCCAAATAAGGGATTTTCACACCAGCTGTTGCTGGAATCTCAAGCATATGCGGGAAATGACCGCAATACTCAGGTTTGTGATTTTTCTCAACAGTCAACAAACTCTCAAGGCTTTTTGTCCACATCAGGGATCTTGAACCCAAGGTTGATCTCTACTCATTCCCCCCAACCATATAGGACATCTGAACAACATATGACAAAGAAAAAGGAAAGGGTTGATGAGGATGAATGGCCAGAGCGTGGAGATGACCTATTGCCAATGTAGTTTGTTCGTATCTTTCTTTCAAAGATCATGTCCTTTGCCACTATTGCATTTAGCTCAACTGTTCACAAATGGAGGGTATCAAATAGATAGGTAAATGAAACGTTTTCTTGTGTTACAGGTGAAGATTTATTTCTTTGCCTGCATTTTACAGACTAGCTACTGGTTTCAGTCCGATCTTAAATCACAGTCAATTTTTCAAACTTGCATTGTCGTAGGTGAAGATTTGTTTCTTGTTCTCTCTCTTCTGTACAGGTTTGATTGCCACTTAAGATTACTATCAAACTGTCGAATTAGTCTTGGGTTTGTGTTGACACCAAACCATATACTGAAATTTGACAATCAATGAAGAAAGCAAAGCAATTTGACACGGTACTCAGAATTGTTTGATAGCCTGTAATGAGGTTACAGATTTGTTTGCACACTGCACAGCAAATCTGTTGGATTTGGTCATAAAATTAGTGTGCTGATTTATGTACCCTTGAAAACTAACTTTGGCACTGATCTTTCCCAAGACCATTTTACATGCCCTGCAAACCATACCTGACAACAATAGCCATGTGAAATGTGGGAATTCAATGTCTCCTAGAACTCTTCTTCTACCAAGAATCAATAACCAGAATTGAAACTAACAATCAAAAACCACAATTCAAACCCAAAATCCAAATCCACAATCAAGCCAAAAATCAAAAGAGAGAGAGAGAGCAAAGAGATTTTATCAGATTTAGAATGACAGCCTCACCTTTCTAAACACTCATGAACAAACGCAAACTGACAAATGCAAACAAATCGAAACTCATTCATGCCCATGACACACCTAGTTGTTGCTTTACAATGCTCATCCTTGAAAAATTTCTAAATTGCTTCTGTTTGGGTGGTACTCATGGAAAAGCTTGTGAGGAAAATTTGTCATGGGAAGCAAAGGAATACTTTTCATAAAAAGGCTGATGAATTACCAGACAAGCGTAGTGAGTATTAGTACAGAAAACTTGACATATAACTTCCCCTCTTGCTGGTTGTTAGTCTTGGTATCCTGCCTCTATAGCATATGCAAGACCATGCCCAACATACCATCAAAAAGCACTAACCTACTTAGCTATCAGTCAAATAGACGATGATTGCATAGTCATCATCAGCCATGGCTGCAAGTAATGCACTAATTCTGGCTCCAACTCTGGCGTCCATTAAGGATCTACTTCAGCTCAAGCCATTTTGGGTAACTTATTACAACCCTATTCTCTTGATTTTTCCTCTTTTTCTTCCTTTTGATGTTTAGGGGTTCTAGTGCAACATGCAAGGATTAAATATACAATCATCATGGGGAAGCATGTAGAAAACCGGAGACATTGCCCCTCCAGAAGAATATTCATGACACTGCTATGTCCAAAGGTGGCCTACCTAGGAGGCTACACCGGAAGGCTGCCATCAGATACAACCAGAAATCTCTGAAGCGCCTCCTGCACATCCATGCTGCTCATTTCATGTGCACCTTGTACCTGAGACAAACCATTTTCCAACTCATTAATTCTCATGTCATTTCCAGTTCATGGGAGACAAGAATGGAAGGTAGCAGGTCCACTGTCAAACATCTCCCTCATCAAATCATGACACTCTCCTGACCCAATACTTGAGTTTCAACAAGGTTCCCTAAGAAGTGGCAGAGTTTCAGCAAACAATCAACTGAAACACTTCAAGTGAAGTGCATTGAGCTGGTGAATGGCAATCTCATATATCCATGAGATTGGAGAGAAAACTCCACAAAACATGTTGTAGGTTACAGTTGGGTCAGTTCCAGCCAAACCCAAAAGAGGAAAAAAAAAAAAAAAGAATGAGTGGGGTCATAACCTTTGAGTGTGTCACTCAAAAAGTTATCAGACCATCACCTCCATCATGCAGGGCAGTGAATAGCTGCCATTACTCCACACTTACTTCATCAGCTCCCAACAATGGGGTGTAAACCAATATCTAGCAATCTGCTCAGAACTTAGGGTAAACAATTGTACAAATATCTGCATCCTGAGTTTCTGTCAGCTTTCTGGAAGCAATGGGAAGACTTGGTCATAGCTCATAGTATATAGCTGCTGAGTTGGTAAAAGAAGGGCAAAAGACAGAGGCGACATACCACTACATTCACAGTAACCTGAACTTGGTCATCAATGCGTATACTGTTGAAAGATCTGATCTCCAACCCTAATTCTCTTGAGGATGACAATATACGTATCAATGTCTCTGTCTTGTTGCTGGCCTCCACATTTATGACTAAGCCATCGTCATTTGGACAAACAGCAACCTTTACGAGACTGCCTGAGCTTGATCTGGCATCAAGGCTTGAATCATCTTGAGCCTGGATTAATGTGGTACGGGCTGGAGGATGGGGGTAGTCAGCGCCCTTTTTTGGTTTAAGAGCATGATCAGCCTTTTCCAGGTGTGCTACTTGTGTTGTCAGCTGGCGTATATAATCTATAGTGTGTGAGAGTACAGAGACCCTGTCCTTCTGCAAAATGAACCCAGTGCCACAGGTCAGCAATGCAATCCTAGGATGTTTCTATTCACAGGCACACAATCAGAATATTGGCCTTGAACTTTGAGATGTCAATTTATGCACACACCTTCTTGATAATGGGAACAATGGTGCATAGAGTATGCATCTTCTCATTGAACTTGGAACGACGGCATCGCTCTGCAAGCTTGTGAATGTGGGCAGCTTCATCCTGAGCTGGATTTGACCTCCTTGCACTATCTCCAGAACTTGGGGTAGAGTGTAACCTGGCTAACTCTTGCTCTGCAAATTTCTGTTGTTGAGCATCTTCTTCAATCATAGGGACTATTTTCTCTGTCCATTTCCGTAACAGAGATTGTCTTGCTGGATGACCATCTCTCCCTTGCTCTGACAGTTTGAAGCCAACTCTTCTTTGAAAGAGAGACTTCTTGTTATGCCGAAAACACAATGCTGGCAGAGCAAGTCCATTGTCATACACATCCATGAGTGGCTTGGTGTCATTGGGTGGCCAGCCTGAAAGGTTTTGTAGGAAGCTCATGTGTGTTGATTGTTTCAGGCAGAATGGATCAATGCTTGAAGTTGCCTGGTCCATTGTCTTCACCTGAGCTTCAGGAGTGTCATACACACTGCCTGTTTCAAGGAGATGAGAGAAAGATGAAAATTGTGCATCAGTCGGAAGGTTTGCTGTCATTGTGCACTTTGAAGCTGAGGTCGCATGTGGCTTAGGGCCAGCTAAAAGAACAAGAAGATCCTCTGCACTTTGAGCAGGTAAAGACACAGAATTCATGCGCCTAGAATGCTCAATGGAATGCTCAACAGGAAAATCTGGCACTGCTGGTGCCTGTATCACAACCTCTTCAGGTTCAAGTGTGTCAGAATCCCATGTGCAAGGACCCATGACACCAAGGCTTGATGCAGATTTTGATGCACCCTTACTACTATCCAATGAATTGAACATGGTTTTCTCAACATCGGCGTCAGTGTCAGGCTCATCAAACAACCCACTTCCATAGCCAAAGAAGAGGGATTGATTCCCTGGTGTGGTCCATTGAAAGTAGGGCTCCTCTTGCCTGAGAATTGTGCCTGAGCTCCCTAGAGATTCGTTGAAATCACCAGGAATATACCTGTTGGCATCGAGAGGAGGAACAAAGCCAGATGAACCGGGTGCCATCATTTGTGCAGCTGCTGTCGTTCTTGAGTTTAAGGGAGGCACAACAGCAGGAGAAGAAAATTGGTTGCTGTTTGGGTATTCCTGTCCCAGAGAGACCATAGAGCTCAAAGAGCTTTCTGATGGAGACTCAAGTGCACTGAACATGTGAGGTGTAAGTAATGTTGACACATATTCTTGCAAGATATCCATAAGAGCATCTGTTTTTGATACCTGTGACAGCACTGAAGACTATATCAATACTCTTGACTGATAACAGTGCACAAAAATTTCTTTTAAGCTACCTGCAAACTAATCACATTCAAATGGGCACCCTTGTATTATAGATCTAGGCCAAATTGGGTCTTCTCTTTTCTTGTGTGTAGATAACAAGCAACCTCAATGGTGTAGAGGCAAAGCTCCTGAGGTGAGATCCACTTGCTCAAATTCAAATGGGGTACATACAAGAGCTCAGCTGAATCTCATGGACAAGATGGGCATCCACCTACCAGAGCAGTTGTAGCAAGTTCTGCACAGTACATGCCATCTGCTCCAAGCCTTGGAATGCAAACAATGGTCTGTTGCATCAAAAGAAAATGCAATATGTGAGAGTTTCTCCAACTATTCTCTTTGAGAAAATTGTCAACAGCAAATTTTGTTCAGCACTGCCACAAACCACGTTAACAGAAGAGGGTCACAGGAAAAGAGCTCGGCAACTTCAGACATGATGGCCCTGGTGTCAGAAACCCTGGCATGCCTCCTGTGTGGAAGGGGGTTGGGTTCTCCAACATTTATCGTGATAACATCAAAACTACAAGTGAGAAGGAATCAGTCTGTAGATACAAGCAAATTGTAAACTGGATGTGAAAGAATTTAAGATGAGCAGAAATTAGTAGTCACTAGAGAAGATGTTTTACCTGAATGCGGGCTTCCTAATGGTTGCACCAGAGTTCAAACAAAACACACACACAAATAAAAAAAGGTCAGAATATACTGTAACCACAACAGACAGGTGCATTAAAAGGTGCATTAAGAGGACAGTTGTTTCTCAGACAGAATTTTTTGCAATCTATATTCCTTGGCTCATTGTCTACTCCGGCACTTAAACTACAGGAAGGAGCAAGTGTTGCAAGCAGACAGATTGCCGCAAATAGAAGTAGTTGAAGGTCTGCCAAAAATCCTGCAAGAATGGGCTTGGCAAGTAACCTGCAGAAATCGAGCTTTGCACTTGTCGGTGGGAACTTCTTCCATTTGGCTAGTCCACCAAAAAGAGGCAACTTGTCTCAAGGCCAAAGCAGAATATCTGCAAGCACAAACATAAACAGATTTTTTCTAGATTGCTCAGATTTTTAAGCTTCTGAGCATTTTGATAAGAATGGCATATGTCAACAGATACACTGTAGATTAGGGTGTTTCTTAAACCCAATTGTGGTAGCTAACACCAGTTTTCAGAGATAGAGACTTGCATTTCAATTCAAGGTCTACAAGGTTATTATCTAACTCTTACCCATGTGCACTGGGATCCTTGAAATTACATGTCTTGAAGATGGAGTAGAATTGTGGCATGAGAGCGTGACCGGACTTGAAGCTTGTAGGATCAAACCAGCCATCAACCCATTCCAGGTTGAACCTGTAGACATGTGAATTCAAGCATAGCAGTCAGAAACAACCACATTTTCTCATGCCTCTCCAATGCTAACTCCTACTGATTGGATGTCAAGGAGGCAATGACCTCACACTTCTTAAAGCTTGATGCTTCAACACAATGAATACAAGTACACTGCAACACATCGTCAGAAAAAAATTGCTTGCTCACCTATCACCAGGTGAGAGCTTCCAAATGACTCCATATGTCCAGTTCAAGTACTGTACCAAAGTTTTCAGGCACTTATGATGAGTCTCATCCTCCGGCATCCTGAGATCAAGGAGGGATGAGGCTCCTGGCATTTCCAATTGTGACATTCTGCACACAGAACAAACCTTGCAGCAGTCAGAAACATTGAAAAAACGAAGCCAAAAAAAGTTGCCAGTGGAAGCTTCGTTCTTGGAGCTGTGCATTAGACAGGACCTCTGGGAAAAAAAATTCTCATCAGACACACTACAACATTTCTAACTTGATTCTCTGACAGAAAGCCAATGGATTGGATATGTAAGAAAGCAATGGCAACAGGTGAAAAAGGTCCCCAATTCAAGACGAAAACTTCCAAGAAGCTCAACTCTATTGAGGCACTTAACAACAGTATTGCAGCCAGTGTTCAATCAAAATCCCACAATATTTCATGACTTGAATATCGCATGCAACAGATGACACTCCAAATCTATTGACTGTTTTCCATGATTTCAGAAAGTGGCAACGAGAGAGTTTGTCCTCCTAGAGCTTTGAACATGAGCTTTTCATAACAAAACCATTCACAAACATAGAACTCACTTCCAAAACCACACGCCCAGAGGAAATGCTCAAATGCAAGACAACCAGGAACTTGCTACCCACTCTCCACAGCCTTCACATACTCATAAAACACATGCATCAAAACCTCAACAAAATCAAGGAGTGGATCTGCAAAGTGATCTCTCATTTTTCACATATCCAAGAAATCATGGCATACTGAACAGAATCACCAATGGATCTGTACACTTGAAACAGAGCACCTTGAAAAGGCCACCTAGACATGATAATCAGTTTCTTTCCACACTGACCCACTTTGCACCACATCACTTTCCATGCAGAATGTGAAGCAAAGGCCTCCTTTACACTACTGTCTCACCGGAAATCCAGATTCTTAGGGGGAGGCAGAAAGGGAAAAAAATCAATGTGATTGTAGAGAAACAAAGAAACAAAACAGCCACTGTAAGACAGAAGCTCACAAGCAGCAAAAAGGAAGAGGATTTCCAAAAGCAAACCGCAAGTTTAGAACACTGAGTCAAAATGGTTGTTCCAGTCACAAAAAAAAACTCATGGCGCTCATCAATCAGAAAACACAGCTCCCTTCACCTTTAAAAAGAAATCTTAGGGGGCCCAAAAAAAAATCCCCCAACACAACAAAAGAAGAAGACTATACCCCAAAAATAAAAATATACAACTTGTGAGGATCCCCAGCAGAAGCAAAGCAAAGCATAGCATAGCATAGCATAGCATAGATGCTGCATCATAGCAAAAACATAAACACTGGGACACTCACATTACTATGATAATCCAGGTCCTTCAGAACCCCATATGGCCTCCCTTAGCAAACCCTAAAAACCAGAAACCACAAATTCCTGAGTCCTCACCCCAAAAGCAAAACAAACCCACAAACAAAAACACAGATACACACACATGAAACCCAAGGGGGGAAAAAAAACCCATCATGTAATAGTCACCAAAACTCTCCTCCTCCTCCTCCTCCTCCTCCTCCTCCTCCTCCTCCTCCTTCCTCCTCTCTTCTCTTCTCTTCTCTTCTCTTCTTCTCTTCTCTTCTACCAACAAAACCCAAAATCAAAAGAAGGCTACAACAACCCACCCACCACAAATAAAACACAAGAGAGAAACAAAGAAATCCCAAATTCTTGTTTTTCAAGAAGAAAATCATATCAGTCTTACCTCCAAAAAAGATGTGTTGTTCTTTGCTAGTGTCGCTATGTTTTCTTCTTCCCCAAGTCCTCTTCCCAAATCTTCAAAGACTCCCACTTCTGATGCTCAAAACTCCTTCTCGAGTTCCTCACACAAAGCAACAACACTCTCCTCTCTCTCTCTCTCTCTTTCCCAGTCCATCCCCCTCCCCTCCCCTCCCCTCCCCCCCCACCTCCCCTGCTTCCCAAAGGCTTCCCTTCTGCAACCGTACAAAAGTGCACGGAGCAAAAGTATATTGAAACACACATAACAACTGTCAAATAGGGACACACTTTGTGTGCAGTTTTGTATATTATATTATTATTATTATAACTTTCTACTACTGTACCAGAAGAATAATAATACAAAGTATTATTATTATTATTATTATTATTATTACTACTACTACTACTATATCATTGCACCAACTACTAGAGTCTAGCAGTAGCAAGAATTTTTTTAATAATTTAAAAACAAAAAGATCCCAAATTAAAAAAACCAAAAAAAAAAAAAAATTCCCAATTTTTTTTGTATTGAGTATATACCTACTACTCCTACTCCTTTATAGGCCATCGGTATGGTTTTTTTTATTGTTTCCCCCACAATTTTCTAACATTTCTTTTTGCGGTTGCGAGTATCCCAAAAGAGATTTATAGCAAGTACATGAGATTCTTAGAACATGTCTTGATAGTGTTATTAAAATTATTATTTTTTTAATATTTGTGTGATGAGTAATCAGAATTGGTATGTGGGGCATTTTTTTGGAATCCTTTCAGGGATGATCAGGGTTTTTTTTTTTTAATTTTTTTTAATAATTTTAATTTTAATTTTAATTTTAAATCCCAATTTTCAGTTTTAGCTAGTTTGTTACTTGCCAATCTTTACTGGAGCTAAAATTGACGCTTGAAGTGTTTATCTATTAAACTATGTGCTTAGAAAATTTGTAGTTTTATTTTTAAAAAATAAAATAAAATGATCAGGTCTGATTTGCTATTTCTAGGTCTTTTAAGTGAAATTTGCAACTACAATCCATCATCCCCTACTCTGAATTTTTTTTTTTAATGATTATTATTTTAAATCTATTTTAAAGCTAATAGCTATATGGGGGAATTGAACTCTGACCAGAAAAGGCCCTGCCCACTACAGTATAAAGCCTAACATGCAAAACAAAATTCTTAATTGATAATTATATTAAATGTAAAAAAAAAAACCCAAACAAGGAGGTTGGATGTAGATTGGCCTCAAGCCTCAACTTTTTGCACCCTATTGAATTTTGATTTCCTTTCAATTTTGAATTGTTACACCAAAAGGAAAGGTTTTCAAAGTGAAAAACTTCTAATTGAACATGCGAATCACAAGCTTCAAATGCATGGTTGATCTATTCCGTAGTTTAGTCTTCATGAAAGTCAATGTAGAAAAATAACATTCATCCTCAACATAATCAATGATTTGCACAACAACAAGTTCAACCAACTTTATGTATTTGGGGATTTTGATTTCAAGAATTTAAGAGGAAGTAAAGGTTCTCCACAACTTGGTTACTGGGTTGACATCAAAAGGTTTATGCATTGCTAGCTTTGTATTATTTGTCATAGTGAGAACAAATGAAGATCTTTGAAGGTCAAGAGCAATAGCAAAAAAACAAGTTTAGAACCCATACCTCATCAGGTTTTACCTTCTTAAGCTCACAGAGGGCTACCTTCATGATTGCCAAATGAGTATTGAACCTTTTCTCAGGTTTAGGTTGCAACCAATATTGTGGACAAACAACTCCCAATGCATCCATAAGATTTTGGGTAGGGAATCTGCCTTGTAATTTTGTAATAAGTTGAATGGCAACTTCTTGACATTACCTTTTTACTGATGCAACAACATCTCCATATGTGTCCCTTGTAACAAAAACAAGTGCACTAATCTAATCTATAGATGTGGCCCAAATGTGTTGGCCAACAAATTCAAAAGCCAAATGATCAATGTCTATGTTCATATTTGTAGTTCAACGCAGACTAATGTTGTCAAGGGTGGTGTTGATCAAAGCTTTGAAATTCATGAACACGTCACTTTTAAAAGAGGATTGTCTATCATAGAACATGTGGTACACATCCCCATCACAAATCTAATGATTCATTATAATCATATTGAAATTTTGCCTAAGGAAATTTGTGATGCATATCTCAAGCCTTGGAAGGTGCTAACCCCATTAGCACCAAAATAAACCAACCTTGAAGCAATGTCCTCTTATTTCAGGTCCCCTTGTGTCATCAAGGAGTTCATGATTAGTAAAGTCAAACTATCAACCCTAGACCTAGAAAGCATTTGTTGCGCATTCAACAATAATGATATCTAACACCAATCTTGCACAATGTAACCATAAACACTTGCCCAACTTTGCATTATCCATGGTTGTAACCTCATCATAGGTAAGAAAAATAAACTTCGAGTTTCGAACAAGTTTAATAAACTTCAAAACTTCAATCTATATGTACTCTATATTCTCCCAACTAACCCCATCATACTAATGTTTTTTAGGGAGAGATTGAAACTTCAAAAACTCATACAAAAGATGGAGATCTTTGTAATTAGTTATTGACTTACCTTTACTTAACAAGCTAAAAATGGTTGCAAATTGAACAAACTTTTGTTTATCCTCCATTGCTTGACCAGTACTCAACTATGTGATTGAAGAAAGTTGAGCATAAGAACTCTCATTTTTCACATGCACACATTTCAGATCCATGATCCATTTACCATATGAACCTTTTCTTTTACCTACATGTTTCTCAATAAAATCCCACTTCGCAACCAATTTTTTTTCCTTTCTTTCAATTCTCATACAAACATGACATATCATTGTCAAAAACCACCCCAACTTCATTAAAAATGGGCTTTACCCATGGCATTTTAACAACCCAAATCTCTTGAAACTTGTGGTTTACATTAATCACAACCTTCTTATGTGTTTTGGGAACAAGGGTAAATTCATCATCAACATCAATAATTACAATTTCTAACATGGCCTATATCAAAGATTTAAGATGAAGAATAATGCAATTCAAGGTCATGAAGAATGTTTCTTTGCTCATTTGTGCTTTTGGATTTAAACACATCACAAGAATTAGGAATGGAAAGGACAATTTTTTTTGTTGGAATTCGAGCACCAAAGAAATATTTAAACTTGAAGTTTTTTAACAACACTAGGAAAACCATGACAAAAACTAGCAAGTGCACACTAACAAGTGCAAATAGTGCACACCAGCAAGTGCAAATAATGCACATTAGCAAGTGCTAGCAATGCACACCATCAACTGTAGAATCCAAACAATGTCAACAACAAAGGTGTAAATTCAATGAACTAAATCTTAACTTGAAAATATTTTTTGCTTTAGGACTAAAAAACTTACTTCGAGGCTCAAACACTTGAATAGATCATCAATTCACCAACAATTTACACAACTTGCAAATGAAAAATACACACCAAAAAATGCAAACAACATGGTGCGCACTACAAACTTATTGAACTAAACCCTAATTCAAAAACATCTTATGGTCGCCTTTCCTAATAGTACTTCCATTTTATAATTATCTCACTATTTTTCGCTATCCATCAACATGGATATGAAAAAACAAAAATTAACATGTGTCTTTTCATGTCCATTAAATGTATATTAATTTAAATTAAATTTGACATTGACTTAAATAATGGCTAATTATTGGAAACCATATAAAAACAAAAGATTAAAAAAAGTTTATTATCACTAATAATGCATAGCAATGTGGAGCTCAAATTGTTATAAAATTTGCTTTCAAACCAAAATTTGAGTGGAAAAATATGGCAAAATATTTTTCAATATATATATTTGAAATTTGGCCAAAACAAATTCCACCAAAAAAAAAAAAACATAATACTCAATAAAAATTCTTATTATTTTTCACTATTCTACAAAATTTTGCACTCAAACAAAAACCCAAATGAGTTTAGAAACAAAACATATTGTAATATACATACACACTTTGTACATTCATATAACAACTACTACTAGCATTAATATTTAAATAATTAGTGAAAGAGCATATCAACAACAAAAAATAAATTAAAAAATCCAATACTTTCATCTTTGCATTGAATATAGAAACAAAAACATATTGTAAGATACACATTTGTCAAATATGCATTTTGTGAACTTCTGTAATATTATTATTTTTACTGTGCTATTACAACTACTAATAAAATTATTTTGAATAATTAGTTAAAAAGCATGTCAAGAAAAAAAAAAAAACAAAACATCAATATTTTCAGTTTGGCAATCTATCTATGAAGCAAGGATACTCTATAATGAATCTAAACACAATATCCTTTGCCTTGGCTTGGAAGGCAAGCCTGACAAAAGCATAGTAAGTATGTACACACATGTTGAATACATTCTTTGTGCATGTGTATAATTTTAGTACTTCCATTGTACACAACTACAACAACAACAAACTACTAATACAAGTATTTAAATAATTAGTGAAAGATCATGTCAAGGAAATAAACTAATAAAAAAAATTCAATATTTTCAATTTTGCAATGAGTATTATTATTACCTATTATCACCAGGGTTTTTTTTTTTTTTTTTTTTTTTTTTTTTTTTTTTTTTTTTTTTTTTTTTTTTTTTTTTTTTTTTTTTTTTTTTTTTTTTTTTTTTTTTTTTTTTTTTTTTTTTTATTTTTTTTTT
>Ga0116227_10003890_pt1 | contig 32796 bp, 16 predicted proteins | sample S1TSphgellanicum_FD_89693 | JGI IMG/M metagenome (GOLD analysis project Ga0116227, IMG submission 89693) | Host-associated microbial communities from peat moss isolated from Minnesota, USA - S1T2_Fb - Sphagnum magellanicum MG | ecosystem: Host-associated > Plants > Peat moss > Unclassified... | reverse complement strand
TTTTTGGCCCGCATTTGCATTTGCAATTCAAATTTGCATCTAAAATGGAAATTTGTTCTTATTACACTTTCTAATTTTTATAGTTAATTTTGTAAGTCTACTTGTTACATCAATAGAATAATTGGTTTTTCTCTCTTTTTTCATGGAATCAAAACAATTGGTTTTTTCCGTTCATTTTAGATTTTGATGTTTCAATTGATGCCAATATTGATGTTGATAAGGAATTGATGTTCAATCAAAAGAAATGTCAATTGGATTCACCTCATGAGTTGAACTTGTGGTTTGGCTATTTCTACACTTGAAATTTTTTCATTCATGGCATGAAAGAGTTATCAAAGGTTAACAACACAAATTTTGCCTTACATTCAAATAAGTTTGATGTATTAACCAAGTAATTTTTAATTTTTCTTCTACAATTTGCGTTGTGTTCTTGTTAGTCAATTCATTTCATATTATTTGCATGTTTATTTTGTTCATGGACCATCTATTTTTTATTTTTTATTTTTTTCTTTTAGTTATTTTTTAAAAGTACCAACAAGGTTCAAGTAAGAATTGGAAGTTTGATGTAAAATCAGTACAAAGCTAATGATCATTTACCAAGTGTTAATGATTACATTCTTGACATGGTCCAAGTTTATAAGGATTTTGCTATTGCATCACCTTAAATGGATAAATGCAAGTCTTGACCCTCTTTTTTTAACATCGAAAAACAAGTTTTTTGATGAAGCATGTTGAGTTGTGGTCTACAAAAGCCTTTGTCAAAACAAAAATAGTCTCTACCTCCTTAGTAAACACCTCACTAAAGATGTTACAAAGTTGAGAGGAATGATAATAACTATCAAAATTGGCAAAGGTATTGCAATCTTTTGATTCGTAAATTCCCTAATGTTGATAAAATATGACATGAAAATGTCTGGTCACCAAGATTTGAAATCTTATTCCAACTAAGTTATTTTTTGTGTTGAATTTATTTTGTTTCTATATGTTTCTTTCAATATTTTTCTTTTTTCTATTTTTTTTCTATAGGTATGATCAATCTAATAATGAAGTTTGTAATTGCACAATGTAGAAAATCATTTCTAGAAAACTTAAAGGAGATCTTGTCACATATGAAAAAAAATTATATAATGAACAAGAAAATCTCAAAAAGATTGAAGTAATATTTTGATTATTTTGTTTTAATCTCTAGTTCAAGTTTTTCTTTCAATTGCTTGGTGCTCTTGTTTGTTGGTATTATTTGTGCTTTGTTTTATCTTTATTATGTTCATGTTGTGTTGTTCAATATTGCATGCTACTAATGCAACTTGTGCTTTGAATATTATTGTTGAACATCCATGTGCAAAGGAAAACATTGTCATCGAGCATTCAAGTGTTCAATTTCATGTTGTGAAAAAGAGCTTGATAGTTACTTTGACACAAAATGTTGGAACTCTAAGTTCTATGATTTTTGATTTGTAGGATGATCACAACACCATTTTCTAAAACTCTTCAAAAGGGCTGAATGTGTTGTAGGAAATGACATGTTGTAATACAAGAAGATACAAGATCATGACCTATGTTGGTGAACACCAATTTAACAACGTAATTGATTTTATTATTTTCTATATTTAGATTTACGAGATATGGCCAACATGTTGTGAAATATGAAAGGTCCTACTAAATAATGTCCATGCCACTTGATTTGGATTGCAATTGACAAGTTGTTTCTTCATTATTTGTTTGAAGTTTTAACTTGAAAATTTATATTCCTTGTTTTGAATTTTGAATACCTTGGATTTTTTTTGTAAACCTTGGAGATGTTGATGTTGATTTTATTTTGGAAACGTCCAATTTGACAATTAATAAGTAGCACACATTTGCAATATTGTGTTATATTTGGTTTTGGTACCATTATATTGTTTTTTTTGGTCTTCAAACATCTTACCCTACTCCTTCTAAATGGAAATAAATAATTAAATCATCTCAATGAACTATAAAACATCTCTTGAATTAAAGAAGAGAACAATTACAAATGAAGAGAAACCTTTAAATGGATTTTTTTCAAAATGGAAACTTTTCAAAATGGAATTTTTCTTTTGTAAAATGAAATGTTCTTCCCTTGGGTCAAGGAAAAATTCAACTTATAATTGACCCTCCAAATAAACTAGCATTTATTTTTTAGATCTTTATGAAAGGGAGAAAAATAACAAGTTTTTTTTCAAAATATTTGGATATTTATTTTTTATTATTATTTTTTGTTGCGCCTTATTTGCTATGCCTTTGTGCTATATAATATAGCAGTCTTTTGGGACAATTATGAAAACTTCACTTTTATCCTAGCAAACCAGGAAAGCATAGGCTTATAAAAGTGTTGGCAGATTGCAAGTTTGATCCTTACACTTGCCACAATAATGTGAGACATGGAACATGTTTTAATAGCCTATAAGTCAAACATGACTTCTGTAGGTTGACATGTCAAACATATTAATGTGCAATGCATGATGATTCTAAATGTTTGATCAAGTTTACAATGTATACCCAATTTTTTCTTTATTGTTTGACTTTCTTTCATCACCATATTGACATGTTCCATTTTTCATGAACATATTAAATTGATGCTTCAATTTCTCATTGAATTATTATTTCAAATTTCATGATCATATTGAATTAGTATTATTTCAATTGTTTAATGATTGAATTTTTCAATTCCTTATTGACTTCTTATTGAAAATGATCCTATTCAATTGTTATTTCAATTTTCACATAAAAAACACAAACACAATTCAAAGACTTTGTAACATAGATGCCATGGGCATGAAAAAGGTGCATTTTCATGTCCATATTGATGGGTAGGTATTCGTTAATTAAGCTCAAAATAGGTAAGTATGAACAACATAACGAAACAAACAAACTTTTTGTTTTTATTATATGGATTTCCATTCAAATTTTTAAAGGGGAAGGGGGTTTGGGGTTTTTTTTTTTAAAAATTGGATAACTAAAAACATGTCATAATTTAATGTTAAATATCTCTTGGGATGTTCACATATGATGCAACTATACATATTTTTTAAATGTCAATTATAGTTTTTAAAAAAAAATTGGTCTTTTTTTGCCTATTATCTTTGAGCACCATTTGCTTTTCAATTTTCTAGTGGAATGTTAGTAGTAAGCATCTCAAGAAAATTTTAACAATAAATGACAACCTATTATTAGAACATATTAAAAAATCATTTTAGAGTCTACCTACTTATAATAAGCAAGATTAATTAGACATATTGAAAAATCAACCTACAATTTTCTTTTGGATTTTTTAAAAATAAAACTTTTTGTGACATAATATTCCTTTTTTAAAAATTCACAACAATGCCAATTTTCGCCAAAAAAATGATGTTGAATGCATGAAATGATTCATTTGAAAAAAAAAATTGCTTGTTTTAACTTGTATGAACCTTGAAAACATATTAGATCTAAACTTGGCAATTTTTTCATTTGTTAAATTTCAAATTTCACCAATACCATGATCAAAAAAATTCAATTTCAATTTTCAATTTAATGGAACTAAGTTTATTTCAAATAAAGTTTGTCAAATGTTTTACGAAAAAATGTGGGAGTTTTTATTTATCTAGTGTAAATTATATATTTTTTCTATTTTTGGGGAAATTCTCACCAAATTTTATATATATAATTTTTGGAAAAAATCCTTGAATGGGAAGGGGGACAAAAGCCACCTTGTTCTTGGGTTTAGGGTTGTACCTAGTGTAAAAATTATTTCAACCAATAGAAATGTTTCATTTTGAATTAGGCTTTGAATTCTTGAACTTTTAATGTAAGTGAGTCCTTATGCTATTGGTCAAGGTATATTAAACCTTTTGGAACATCACCAATCCCAATATTACTTGGGTCCAAATGAACTTGATTTCAAAGTTTTTATGAAAAAGTGTTTAAAAACCTAATTTTCAAAAATGGAAATCATTATAAATTCAATCACTTTTCCTCCATTGGTCCAAAATTCTAAAATGACAAATATGCACATTGCATTGTCAAGGGTTTTCTAGCGATACCAAAAGTGGAGTAAATTGCCCCACAATCTAGGAGGCTTAAAAATGATCATATTTAAACAAAGAAAAAAATTCTACATATTTGGGCATTGGAGAGCAATAGTTGTTTCACACAAATTACATTTCATATTCGCATACATGTTATAATACAGTTTGAAGCTTTTTTTTGGGTGGATTTGAGGCACAAAAAAATTCCACCTAAACACAATGTAACCATGTCCATTATGTCTTTTCATTAAACACCTATGTGCAAGATTGTCCCTACATTGTTATTGATGACAATCCCTTTTTTTTAATTTCTTTCTCAATAGCCCACATGTGAATAGGGTTTGAAATATAGTTTTCATGTTTTAAATTTTTGTTGAATTTAATTTTTTTGAATAACAAATCACTTCAAAGAAGTTTTAGTTTTGAACTAATATTTTTATTGTTTTAGTTTTTGATTTCTCAATTTTTGACTTTGACTTTGATTTTCAGATTTATAAAAAAATTATTCGAATTCTTACTTACTTTCCAATTTTTGAATTTTTGAATCTTCTCTTGTGATTTCTGAATTTTTTATTTTCTTTTATATGGTACAATTTTTTTAGCTCATTCAATTTGAAATCCAAATTTTCAATGACATAAATTTAATGTAGCTTATACCATTTGCCCAACCGTGAAGGTGTTTATCCTTTTAAAAAGGTTCCAAACCTATTTTTGTAATTGTTTTGAGTTTTTAATGATTAAAAATACTCAAATTTTAATATTTCCCATACCTTAGGTCTAAAAATTGTGATCAAAATTCCATTAAATCCTAATTGATAAAATCTTTTCAACAATATAAAAATGCATCTGAATTCTTTTGAATTTTCAAATTCATGATTTAATTTAATTTTCAATAAAAAAATCCGATATTTTGTAATTTATACACCATTAATGGAATCAATACAAAACAAAGCCAAAGCACCCCTATTCATCATGAATTTTCCGAAGATACCAAGAACATGGTCTTAAGCACCACAATTTCAAAGATCTCAATGTGACAAACAAAGAAATCATCTCATTGGGTGTGAAGGCTTCTAGTTTATGGAAAGTGGATAATGCATCCAAAGTATTGCAAGCAAAGCAAACAAGAAACATGTTGGCAAAAGGTGATCGACCATTAAGGGACCTATAAGAAGCAACATGAAAGCCATTAAACTTTCATGGAACACTATAAGGAAAACTCTTGTGGAGACAAGGTTGGGGGTAATGTTGTTGTACAAGTAGCAGCAATGAAAATATATGTAGTAGTGATGAAGGTGTTCAAGAAAAGTGGTACAACATTTGAAAATTGCTATGAACTAAATAATTTGACAAATAAGAATTGCACACATTTTCAACCCATTTGAGCTAATCTGACCTTTAAAACCTTACATCAATCAATTCATTTTGAAACATTGAATCATTTAACACAACAATAATTGTCAATACTTGTTTTCAAAATATATATTATCATTGTAGGTGGTTAAGGGTCTAGGATGTTACCAATAGCAAGGTTTATGGTTTATCAATCATAGGGTTTTATCATACACTTTAATGAGTAATAGGTAGGAACAAGCATATCACTAGCTAAAAGTTAGTACATAAATAAGAACATGTAAATGGTTAGTACATAAATATGTGGTTTGTAAATAACTAGATGCATGCAAGTTGGTTTTTAGGTTAGCTTTCACAATGACAATTGGAAGTTACCATTTATGGAAATCACTTCCTTAATAATTGTTAAGGTGTCATATAGGTCCAAACTTGATAATTAGGAGGTTCTAAAAGGACTTTTGAATCCAATTCTTCAATTAATAGAGGTTGTAAAAACTTAATAATAAATAGGTACTAGTAATAAGACTTGAATTCAAGACTTTTTTGAAACGAATTATGGTTTGCCACTAGGCCACAACGTCCAATGTGTATATTAATTGTTTAAAATTTTATTAAAAATTTGATGCACATGCCAAAAATTTTTTAAAATAAAAGCCATTGGAATTTAAATGAAATTTAAATTTAAAAACCAAGATTATTTTTTCACATGGAATGTCATGGCTTTATGGTTAATGTTTTACTTTCTTTAAGGATTATTGGGTTCAAATATCAATAAGGTTGAAAATCAATTTTATTTGAAAATGAATGAGAATGATTATTCTCTAGAGGCCTTGTAAACCAAAGACATGAAAATAGCTCTACTAGGAAAAGTAAATGAAATAAAATAATTCACAAAAGTAATTTTGCAATTAAAAATCCAAACTTTAGCTTCATTAAGACTATCATAGTAATACGATTATAATAAGGTTAGAAATCAATGATTAAGTCTATAATTTTAACATGCAACTTTTTATTGTATATCAAAACTACATTAGTACATGTACAATAGTTGTCATTAATCTAGCAATTAAAACTAAACATTAAAAAGAAAATTTGAAGAAACAAACTAAAAACAAAATTGTAAATTATGCCACTACATTACTATGATAAGACTTTTATTTTATTTTTGAAATCAAAATTAAAGTAGTGATGTGCTCACATTTTTTCACCCAAAAATCACCTCTATAACTCGTATTCCAAAAATAACAACACATTAAGACAACATAGGTGCATTATTACTACTTCAATCATTTTTTCTTTCGCATTACAATAACAATGTAGACCACATTCCAAAATTCACACACACACACAAGAAGAATTTTCACTCCCTACCTAAGCATCTTGACTCACTACACACACAAAAAACACCCTTTATTCAAATCATGCACTTTCATAAATAATCAACCACTATTTCAATAGGTGACAACTACCCAAGGGTCTAGATTCACTATTGTCTCTTAATTGTTTTCTTTATCAATCATCAATGTAGTATTTTTTATCTAGATCAAGGTAAGTAGGTGGCAAAATTAACATGTATAACCTATTTTTTGGCTAAATGTAAACCACTTAACCTGCATGTTCTAAAACATTCCAACCTACCAAATTTATTCTTTAAAACCTAACTAAAATGGATTAATCAAGTCAACCATCACCTCTAATGGTTTTTTCACCATTTCATTATTACTAGTGATTATAATTACAAAATTGGATTGCAACAAATAATATAAACTAGTTAAAGATTAAGTAATCATGCCATTAATAATTAATGATTCATTTTTTAATGGACGTTATAAAAACTAAGACATTTTATAAACCCTACTAAATTTTGAAAAAAAATTCTCAAAAACTAGTTGAGTTTCTTAAAACATTTGTAAAACCAAAATTACCCATTTAAAAAAAAATGAAACCACTCAACATTGATAAGTACATAAATTAAAAGAAATGGGTGGTTGGAATCCCCATCAATACACTCTAATGTAACAACTTTTAAATGAAAAATAATAAAAATATGTTGGTTTGGGTAGAAAAATGGTTTTTGGCCAACATTTTGGCATAGGATGTCATTATGCCAACAAATGGTTTTGATGACTAGGTCATTTTCTAACTATTGAACAAATTTAATCATGTAATCATATGTGAAAATTTATGTGACTATAGTCATATATATGACTACATGATTTAGTAGTCATTTAAAAAGAAATGACATTTGTCCCATTGACCTTATTTGACTAGTTATAAAAGGTGGATAAGAATGAGCATGATCATCATCCACATGTTGATGTTGACTTATTATTCATTTTTTGAGTAATCGTTAGGTTAATATTTAATAATCTTAAGGTTTCCAATTGAGGTATTAATATTATTTTGGGGTATAAGCATTAGTCATACATGAAGATTATTTGTCAAATATTTGGTTGAAAATCATGGGTTATATTACCAATAATATGTTGGTTAGAAAAGTTATTTTGGGATTTTTATTGATGTTTTTTCATTCAATTTCCCATTCTTTAAAATTAACCTATATGTTTAACCTCTAAATTAACCTCCGGAGGTTTAACCTAAATTTAATTATTTAACCTAAGTTTAGTTTGATTTTAAGTTTTAGATTAACCTTTAAGTTTAACTTAGGTTTAAATTAAATTAAATTTTTAGGTTTAACTTAATTTTAACTTTTAGGTTTAGCTTACAATTAACCTTTGGAATAATCAAAAATTTAACCATTAGGTTTAACTTAAATTTAATTTTTAAGTTTAACTTAAATTTACTGTCCTTTTGGTTAACATTCACGTTTAACTTTTATATTTAACTTCTAAGTTAGCTTCTAGGTTTAACATGGCTTAACCTTTATATTTAACCTAACACTTAACCTTTAAATTTAACCTAAGGTTTAAGCAATTATGGTCAAAATGATTGTAATCATGGAAAGGCAAGTTGCAAATGGGTTTTATGACTAAATTAAAGCCAAGGATACAACTATTAGCATAAGTGGCATGGTTTTATGAATTGTAAAATCATGTAGTCACAAATGGCATATACAACTACAAATGTAGGCAGTGTTAAAAATCATGTTTTGGAATAGAAGTGTGTTATGGTTAGCAAAATGCATTGCGTAGCCTAACACATGTTCTTGATTTTAGCTAGATTTGGCAATTGGTGCAAATGGTTTGCTATTAATAGTTTTTCATGTTTTATAATCTTAATTTCATGTTTATGGTTGGGAACACAATAAGCCAACCATTTTAGATGTGTGAAATCATTAGAAGGAATTTGAAAATAACGATTCAATTTACAACTAAATTGTAGTCACAACAAATACCTAGGACTACAAATGTCCTAATCATCTACAATAACTTTCATTTGATAATTAGTCATAAATTACATTTTGTTGCATGGAAGTCACATTAGGAATATTCACAACCCTTGCATGATTATAGTCTATTATTTCTCATCCACTACCATGAATGAATAGGAAGATGATGTGAAACCCATGTAGGTTACATATGGGACTTGACTTTGCAACTATGTTAATGTTATGGATAATTGCATGATGCACAAATTTTAGTTATTTAGCTTAACTTAATTTAATTTAGTTTGGATTAACCTAGTTACTTATACCTACTTACCTACCTAGCTAAAAGAATAAATAGGTAGGTAATAAGTGCCTAGCCTACCAGGCTTAACCACAAATATCTTTTCACACCTACCTACCTACCTACCTACCTAAGTAAAATAATAGGTAAGTATGTTTTTAAATGCCTAACATAGCTTACTAGGCCTACCTAGGTTACTTAACTTAGTTTACCTAACCTAACCTAAACTAGATCCTTAAAAATGCAAGCATAAAAACTTGAGCCCCTGACCTCCATGATAATAAACCAAATCCTCAACAATGGTTTTTTTTTTCATTTTTTTCATCTCGAAGTTTTGGCAAAGTTTAACAAGAAAAAAAGAGAAAAATTAGTCAAATTTACATTACAATATAAAAAGAATCCATTTTTTTCCTTATTTTTTTTGGAAAAATAGCATTAGTCCTCAACCATTATGCACCACACCTTTATAAGATGATAAATTTTGTCAATTCTTATTATTCCAAATCTTGTTACATAGACTAGTTATGTAAGTATTTTAAAAAGTACATAAAACATAAGTAGTTGTAGGTAGGTGTATGTAAGTAGGTACTTCGGTACATGGCCTACCCACCTACCTATCTACCTACCTATCATTTATTATCTACCTACATACCTACCTACTTACCTAGGTAAAATATAAGTAGGTAGGTAATTGATCCCTACCTAACCCAAGTAGGCTATTAAACCTACCTAGCCTAGCCTAGCCTAGTTTAGCCTATTAAACCTACCTAGTTTAGTCTACATAACCCTAATTAATCTACCTAACCTACCTCCTAGGTAATAATACTGTTTTTTTGCCTACTTACTAGCCAATAAATGAATTCGCACATTTTGAATTGTAACAAAAGGTATGCCATATGTTATTTAATCATTTATCTATAATTGCAAATATAGTTGTAGAAGAAACTTGGTTGTCAACTATCAATGGATATCACGAATAATAGATGACATATGTTTACTTTTCACCAATTTGTAGTTGTATGTATGATTAAAATTATTTGTCATAATGTAGTTACATATTCAACTACCAACACTTGCAACTAAATGACATGTAGAATTGCAAAAGGTGTAGTCACAAAATGAATTGATTTGAACAATAGTTGCACATTAATAAAAAAACATAGGGTTGGAATGGACAACATTTCTTCTATTGGTTATTATTGAAGGCCCAAATATTGGGTATGGGTGGATTTTTCTGTAAATAGGTAGGGCTTTTGTAAACCAATTATTTTATTTCATTAAACAAAAACATATATCATAGCTAGGGTTGGTTACCACATTAACAAAGCAAATAACGAATATTTTTTTGCAAAAAATCAAGTTTCATTTCAAAAAATTGAATTATTCATTTTTCATGATCTATAATAGTTTGCCATGAGATTACTAGATGAGTAGTGAAATTATTTATATTCTATGATGATTATTATGATTTTCAATGTCTCACATTCATATTTTCATAAAATTCCATTTCATATTCAAAGGATCAATGAAGTTGAAATTAACCCTAAAATAAAATATAAATAGTAAAAAATGTAAGTGAGACAATAAAACAACAATTAAGGTAACCATCATCATGGTTAATTATAGGATAGTGTTTCCATGTCCACCCACCATCCATCTCTCATAGTGCACTAGTGGGTTTAAGGTTTAAGGACCTTCATTTTGGCACAATCGTTGTATCTTATTATCCTTGCATTCTTTATATGTTTGTTTTTTGTAGCTCATTGTATATGAAATTTGGTGCAAGGATTGTAAGAAAAAAAAATTGTATTTTTTTCAACAATCTTATCTTTGCATGCAAAATTCAAGTCTAGGAAACAATATAAAATTAGTGGGAATTTTGGCTAGTTGTGTTTTTTGAAGTTGTGATTATGTAATTGATGTCCTCAAGGAGCCATAGATAAATGAATTTGAAATGTTTTAAAGTCTTGTGCATTTGTGTTATTGTGAGATCATGGCAATGCACCAACAAATTACCCTTGAGTGATGCCATTTTTGTTTCAATTTCAAATGAATGTAAAATTTTGTCATGTTTTTCATTTGCTATATAACAACACACTCAAGTTGTTCTATGCATCCAATGTTTTTGTAGGATTAAAGCTACTATTGTATTTACAATTTTAGTGCCAAAGAAGATGGTCATGGAATAAAATTATTTATGAACAAATTGTCTTTTATGGGCATTTTAATTTGTCTTTAACATTGACAATGATTGTGCTTTCACCCCAACATCTTATACATTTCTTCCCCCACATATTGATATATTGTTCATTACTATGTCAACACCTACATCCATCATTTTTTGTAACCTTAAAACACATAACATCAAACTCTTATGTAATGATGTTTTTTCCCCCTTTCAAAACCTTCTATTATTAAAAAATCAATATATTTTCAATATATTCACGAAAAGTAATATGAATTTTTACCAAACAAAAAATTTCACATTTTTTTCATATGTAAATTTTTTTTGTCACGTACTTTTTTAAATAATTTTAATTAGTAACACATATCTTTCAAATGACTTTAAATCTATTGTGCACATTATTAAAAAATTCCAAATCATTTACATAAACTTTTAAAACTATTATACATTGTAATGGATGAAAACCATGCCAAAGTTCATTTCACACATGTGTCACGAGTTGGCCTTTTGTGTGAAAAAAACCACATTTTTTTCTAGTGTTACTAGTTCCTACAACCTACCTACATACCTATCACCAAACCTAGCCTACCTATATTATCAATCTACAACCTACTTACCTCCATGCCTAAAGGCCTAAACAACTACATGCCTAAGGGGCTTAGACACCTACATTTGGCACATGTGTTGTACATATAACTAGCTTTTTCAATCATTAAAAACTTGCATATAATACATAACAAGCCATTATGGAACAACTAAAATTTGTCACACCATAATAGGCATGACTCGGTCCAAGTGTGATTGACATTGCATAATTTGATTAAAAAATTTAGTTGAACTAGTCAAATAAGACATGTTTACCTTTGTGGAGGGAGGAAAAACAAACCAAAAAAATCCCCTTTAGTCATTTTAAACAAGTAAACTGAATCATGTAAATGATTGTAGCTAGTTAGACTACAAGGGGTGAAAAAGACATGGTTTTGTAGTAGTGTCCATGATTTATTCATGTAAAAACTTAGCTGATCATTAGTTACTTGCCTAAAGTAAATTATAATGTCATCATTGTAAAATGGGAATCAAATTGTTGTTTACAAAAGCTAACACGATTATTTCACATGTCATGTGAATAATGTCGTCAAATTCACCTATTGAAATGTGCCTAATAGCTTCATTCACAAACAATAATGACAATAGCAATTGGAACATGAAGTCAAAGACTATTTTAACTTAGTTTTGATAGGTGAAATTGGGTCATGTTTTGAAATTGAAATTGACAATGATGATTGGATGGGGTGCTATTGGTGAATTTGTCAATGCAAAGCCTATCAAAATCCCATTTTGTATATTCTATGTGTTAGTAGTTATTTTGAAATGACATTATATGGGGGGAAATACAAGGGAGACCTTTACTTCTGGAACTCCCTTGTTTTGAGGCTGTTATTGAATGTAAAAATCAAAATGATTGTTTTTTATTTTTCCAATGATGTCTAGAAGTTATCTAATAAAGGACCTACCAAGTATCACATAAAAGAAATGACATGGGGCATTTTCAAAAATGAAACAAAATTCCCCATGGGACTTCAAGCTTTGAAGCATACTTCCAAATACACTTAGAAAAAAATCTCAGATTACAATTTGCAAGATCATCCAAAAAGAAAAAGGAGAAAAAACAAACCCCCCAATACAAATGGAAAGAAATGATCAAAACAAATCAAGTTAACTAGGTGTGGAAACAAAAGAACTTCAAAGCCAAGGAGCAGGAAATGAAATTTAATTGATCCAAAAGACCATCATGATATATTTTATGGGATTTTTAATGTGATAACACTTAAGCAAAGTTTAACATTTTTTTAATAAAAAAAACCTCTAATTCACCATCAACAAGAGAGGATGGGTGAAATTCCCCTCGATGCACAAAAAAATTCAAATAAAGTGCATATTGCAAGTGCATATAACGTAACGCATAAGGAGAAGAAGACACCAAGCCAACGGGGATTTGGGAAGCTTCATTATTTCTTACTCACCTGACCCTGAAACCAACCTTAACCCTAAACCTAAACTCCGATTTGGTTTAGTTGGTGGGGGCCGCGCGAACGCGAGCCCCCGCTCCCACAAATTACGACATGCATGCCTCCCGTAGGAAGATGCTAGGGTTATCTACTCCGTTGTGCAATGGAGTAGAGTCCCCTAGGCCATCGGCCATCCTGACCACCGATCGACCCCGCCCAGGTAAGTAAGGTCTAATGCTCCTGTCGCCCTTTTTATACCTTTTCCTTCCGCCTGTGACGCCAAAGCCTATGGGATATCTCCCAACCCCCCCCCTCTCCCCCACCTTCCCTTTCCGCGCTGCTATCTGTGCGCGAGCGAGAAGCAGCAGACAGCGAGCGAGCTCTTACTGTGCAACACAACCGAGAAATCCTTTGCCTGTCTCTTCCCTACACTCTGCAAATTTTTCGCGTCCAATGTAAGGCGACAGGGGAGTATTTTATAAGAAGAGCTACCTTGGAGTAAAATAACGGGGAGAGTTGTGGTTACGCACAGGAGGACTTGGCTGGACGATAGCACTTGCGATTCTCCCTCCAAGCTCGTGTGTCAAAATGTGTCCTTCGTGGTGGTAACTGAAAGTATTCTGTTTCGGCTCGTGAATTTGTGCAGCAGTTATGGGGCAACCGTTGCCTCTTGCAGTCGTTTTTTCGTTAATGGGGAGACTTGATGAAGAGAACAAACAAGCTGATGCTGGGAGGTTTGTGCACATAGTCGAAGCTGGTGATAGCTTTTCGATGAGGGAAAGCTGGTTTTGTTTTGACATGAATGTGTTCAAATTCATACATCAATAGACTTCTGTATTTCATCATGTGATACAGGACTGCTTGTAATTTTATTAAATATTGACCTTGTAATAAATAGGATTTCATATAGAACATTACTTCACATTTCATGCAACAATTGTTGGAGTGAACTATGAAATACAACTTATGATTTCAATTCCACAAACTAAACATATTGCAAGAAAAATTAAATAGTAATTGGAGGTAGCAAGAACAATTTAATTTAATACATAATAGCTTCATCATATAACCCAAAAAATTAGTGTGAGATTGGATGAAGCAAGTTTTTCACAATGCCTGCATTGTGGGACAATTACATTGAAGTGTACTTGTTAACACAAGAATTCAGAAACGAAGAACAGGTCACTGAAGGATTTATGAACTTTAAAAACTCCTTCCCCTGAAAAAAGAGAACAGCACCTCTCCACCATGGAGAAGATGACAGAAAGCATGATGCAGAAACATTAGTGTGGACAGTTCCAAAATACAGAAGTACAAGTGAGGAATCTAATGTTTGGTCCAGACTTGTCTGTTTGGGCCCATCTGTACAATAGGTCAGTGGTGAAACTTCAGCAGTACAATACAGCTTAAACTTTGGACTGGATGAACGAATCTCCATACAGCAGTGGGCATACTGTTTTCATACAATTCCCTCTTAAAGAAACCAAACCTTTAAAGAATTACTCAACTGCTCAAGTGGCTGTCCAATTCCTACACCCATGTTGCCTAAGTACAGACAAGAAAGCTGATCAACCAAATTGAGCTGACTGCAAAGCTAGAACTTTATAAAAACCTAGTTCATGCTACGGCAATCAACAATCCGTACAGTTTAAGAAAATTGCTGTCTGTTGCCAAAAAGTGTCCAGTTCCTGCAGGGCTAAATCAAATCAGCCACATTCATGGGCATTTCGTCAATTTGAGTGCTGTAGTATTGCTCAATATCCCGCAATATCCGAATGTCATCACTCCGCACAAAATTGATGGCCACACCCTGCACAAAAAAATGCAAAATCCACACTTGGTTTCTAGAACAGCAAGAGAATGCTAACTCAAATGCAAATCGTAAGGTCAAGCTCTTGGTGTGACATAGACACACAGAGAGGCAGACCGAATGATACATACCTTGCGGCCGAAACGGCCAGATCGACCGATACGATGAATGTAGAGCTCACGGTTGTTTGGAAGATCGTAGTTAATCACCAATGACACCTGCCCATGGTACCAAAACTCCATTCTTGAGAGCCTAGTACATATGTATTTGCAGTAACTTATCTCACAGTTGAGTATGAAAATTAGAAGGAATGTAATTCTACAAGCAAACTCCCACAGCCACATACAAATGTCTTTGGAAACAACTCATCCACAATGTCAAGCCCATAGTCTGACAACTATGCGGGACAATAGCCTCTAAAAGCAGCTTCAAAGGACTAGAGGCTGGCATTAAGAACATGTGTTTGAACATAGTAGAAAAGAAAGGTGCACTAACTTGTTGCACATCAAGACCACGAGCCCACACATCTGTTGTGATAAGAACACGGGTGGTGCCTGACCGAAACTCTGCCATGATAGCATCCCTCTCCTTTTGGGGCATGTCTCCATGCATTGCAGAGACAGTGAAGTTGTTACTCCGCATTTTTTCTGTCAGCCAGTCCACCTGTTGCAATGCAGCTTTCTCATTACATGTCTTCTGCTTGTATTGACCTAGTGGAGGACTTCTTGATTAATGGCATGAAATGTAAAATATGAAATTTCTGCAGTTGCAAATGACATGCATTTTATATCATCCACAGGATACTACCAATAATTTGCACCAATTAACAAAAACACATCAAGGCTGGGATATATATGGACTGAAGATTCTACTCTGCAGTAGAAGTTAGCTAAGGAAAATACTTGCTATATTGGAGTCTGAAGGCTTACCTTCCGTTTGGTATTACAAAATATTACAGCCTGTGTGATTGTAAGTGTATCATAAAGGTCACACAGTGTGTCAAACTTCCATTCCTCTCGCTCCACAGCCACAAAGAATTGCTTGATGCCCTGCCAGTAGCCAACAGAAAAACTGGTTGGTCAAACTTCTTCCAATTGGAATCGCAACAAGTGTGCAAGTACAAAGCAAGGATGAACACTATGATTTGCAAGGACCAGTTAAAAAGAGTATCTTGAGCATGATAACAATATCACAGACCCAAATGCCATTGTCCTAAGAATATGCAAGTACCCCTCAGTTAATCTCAGATTCAGTGATGACACAGGCCATAAATTCAATCAAAATCATGTAATACCCACTGGTTGCAATGTAAGGTTTTTTAAAACATGTTCAAAGATCCTAGAATCAAAGCATAGTTCCCCCATTTTCAGGAGAAATGAAGAGGAAAGCCTAGAGTCAGCAAGTCAACAAAATTAACTCACCTCCAAGGTCAACTCATCACGCTTCACAAGAATCCTCACTGGGTCAGTCATGAACTTGTTAGTCATCTCCAATATCTCATGTGGCAGAGTGGCTGACACCAACACAACCTGCATTCCACATTTATGACATCAGATTATCTGCAGGGGGGACACAGAAAATATCTCCATGAATAGCGAGAACTTCTCCATATTCACAATATAATTCCTGAACAGAATTGAGGGATGGCCCAAAAATGAGGGTGTAGAGATTCCAGATCCAACAATATAGCAGCAACCATTGGGAAGGGGAACAGAGGGGAAAAAAATACAAGAGGCTGACCAAAAACTTAAGCAATCACAATAACAAAAGGACTCCCAATATCAGATCTAACAGAACATATGTTCATGATGGACCTCTTCCCAGTTTAAATAAATTCTATGATATGTGCAAGCAAACAATTGTGCTGTCTTTGACATATGATAATGGAATCTATAGTTCCACACTTCATTGTCACACTGCCTATTTCAAGAGAATAACAACATTGACTTATAAAGACCCTCTAAGCTGCACAAGAAAACCTAGGTTGATAATGCTCACCTGCAGATCAGGAGGAAGATAGCGATAGACATCATATATCTGGTCCTTGAAACCCCTGCTGAGCATTTCATCAGACTCATCCTGTAACAAAATCAACAGCAATGATTCCAATCAGCAATCCCATCCTTAATTTGATTTAGACAACATATATCTGGAGCATCAAGCTCCTACTGAACGATCAACCACTGATGCAGACATCAATCGCTCACCAGAATCAGTAGCTTGATTGCCCTAGTTCGCAGTGTTCTTCTTTTAATCATGTCATACACACGGCCAGGTGTTCCAGAGACAACATGTACACCATGTTCAAGCTTGCGGATGTCCTCTCCAATGCTTTTCCCACCAATGCAAGCATGAGCTTGCACATTCATGAAGTCTCCAACTGCAAGGATCACCTTCTCTGTTTGTGCAGCAAGCTCTCTAGTTGGCGACAAAATAAGAGCCTGCACCCTGCCCCCCGCTCTATGTCATTGCAAAGAACGAAAACACTACTACTAACACACCAAACCCTAGGGTTTGCAAACTCTCAACCCTAGAAATGGATGCTTGCGTTCTAAGTACATAAGCCTGATGCAGGAACACAAGAAAACCGGAAAACCAGAAGAAAAGCACATGTCATGAACCGCACAAAGAAAAAAGAACAACAAACAAGAAAGACGCTTTCTACAGAAGCGGGGTAAAAGAGACGAACTCGCGAGTGGCAGTGTCAATCATTTGGCAGACGGCAAGAGCAATCATGGAAGTCTTCCCCGTACCCGACTGCGCTTGTGCAATGGCATCCCGACCGGTAATGATCGGCATCACCGCACGCTGTTGGATGGCAGACGGCTTCTCAAAGCCATAGGCATAAATCCCCCGAAGAAGATCCTCACGGATGCCCATCTGGTCAAAGCTAGAGATTACCTCCACTCCCGCGCTCGTCTCGAACACTAGATTCTCATCCGCGTCCGCATCCTCCCGCGGGTTCCGATTCCTGGGACCTCCGGTTGCGGCCATGGGATTCCACCACCCTCCTTCTCCTTCTCCTTCTACTCACGTCTCCGTTGTACCGTTCCTCACAACACCAGACAGAAAAAAGAAACAAACAAACTCCAAATCTCTCAAACTTCCTTTCACTACTTCTCTACGACAGCAACAAATGGCACCACAAACTACACAGAAACAAATTGCAAACTGCGTGGAGAATACGAAAACCCTAGAGTCCGAAAGGAAGCAGGTGGCGAGCGACCTAGCGAACGAACCGGACTGGGAAGACGAAGAACCCGACGATGGCTAGCGAACGAAGCGTCGGAAGACGAAGAACCGGACGATGGCTAGCGAGCGAAGCGTCGGAAGACGAAGAACCGGACGACGGCTAGCGAACGAAGCGTCGGAAGACGACGAACGTGATGACGGCGCGAAAGCTTCGTCTTCTGCTTAGTTTCCGAACACATCCCCCTATTATCGTACGAAGGGGTAACGTGCATTATTGATAGGGTATTTGATGATACCCAAGCAAAACTTGATATTATTGTTGGGTACCTTGAAAAAAAAGACATTTGAATTTTTTTTCTTTTAAAAAAAAATGCATTGGTTATATATATATATAAACTAGGTCTTTGAATTTATTTATTTTTAGAACTATGGTTATGAATTTTAAGAACCGCCCTTATAACTATGGGAGGGGGGGGTTTCTCCTATTTCTAGTAATTGCCCAACACTAAAAAAATAGCTTTGTCTTTGGCCTACTATTGGGCATGGTTTTGGCATTTGATGTGAGCAAATTGAAGAGAATTGAACCCTAAAATTGGATTCTTTCCTTTGTGATAAGTTGGGCATTGGGAGTCAATGTTTTCACAATTTTGTAATGTAGATCAATAAAGCCAATTTAACCAAATTTGGTTATTAAGAAAATTGGAAAAGGAAGAAACAATTTTAAATCTTCATATATTTTTGTGGCTACATTCTTGAACCATATGAAGTAAATATGCTAATCACTAAACACAAATCAATAACCAAACACATATCCAAACATTTTTTATTAGTTGTCTTTTTATAATGATCTTCATGATTTTCATGACTATGGCTTTGCCAAGTGAAGGTTTTGAATACATTTTGAACACTAGAGACAATTGAACAACAAGGTAAAAACAAGAAGAAACAAGAACAAAATAAACATGTCCAAAGAACAAAATGTTTGAAAAAATGCATTAAATCCTCAAACTTTGAAACCCCATTATCTTTTGTATTTTTGTTTGTTTGTTTTGAATGATTCAAATGGGTTGTCAACTTGAATTCTCCAATCCCTCTTTGAACAAATCTAACTATGTTCAAGGATTTTAAGCTCCAACACTTACCTTGTCAAATTGAACATTTATTATTCCAAATTGAACATTATTTTCAAACATCATATTTTTCTAATTTTTTTTGTCCATTTTGAGCAATCTTCATAGTATTAGATGTGCCATTGGAGGTCCACAATACATCTTTGAGCTTCAAACACAGCCAAATTACATCCTAGGGATTTTAAACTATTTGATAATTAAGTGTTTGAAAGTTAGCTTGTCTACCTTATAAAAATATGGCAATTTTTAAATTGATTTTTGGTTTTAAAAAAAACATTAAATTCGTAATTAAAAATGTCCAATGTTTCTCAATAGTGCAAAATCATGAAAAAAGATGATAAATCTTGCAATAAATGTAAGAAAATGTTTGTGTTCATGTTAAGGTACTCTTTCCAAACAAAATTCTTTGTTTAATGACCGTGATGAATTTAGGTTAGATTTGTCAAGTGGTATTGATGATAAACAACATCAACATTCCCAATTTTGTAACAAAAAAAATCCCAATGTGCATTTCCTAACTTCCAATGAAAAAGAAGGGAGATTCAAGATGGGACTAAATGTGGTGAACATGAAAAATACCAAAACAAAGGGCTTTCCAAATAACTAGGACAAAAACATGTAACATAAAACACAAAAGTCACGACAAGAACACAAAGTATGCAAAATATAGGTTCAAACCAATGTTGACCAATTATTGAAATTTGACCTAATTATCAAGTTGGTTTTTTAATAACCTACCAACATGTTTTTGATTTTTTGGACAACTAATTAATATTAAAATTTCAAAAAATAATAACATACCTAAATGACCCAATTATCATCTAGGTAGGTATTATTTTTAAACATTCAAAATTAATAGGATTTCATCTATGACATAATATGAGTTCTTAAATTGAGCTCTTTCAATGTTAAATTGCATAAACCAAACAAAAAGGTGGTTAATGCATTTTGAAACCAAAATAATGCATGAATAACCAAGACACAATTTAATTCAAATTCATGGACTCACCATAGTTTGGCCTTGAAAAGAAGCATCATTTTCTTCCTTATAATGTATTTTGTAGTACATCACATCAACATCAGTTGGTTTTAAATGGCAAACTTTTGAGAAAATTTGAAAACTCCCAAAATTTTCATTATTTATTTCTCTTCATTTGCATAAGTTTCCTTTTTCCTTATAGTATCCATTTATGGCCACATGTAGAAATTATTTAATTTTGTTACCATTTTTTGAAAAAAATCATTAATATTAATAGAATACAAATGAAAAATTATATATATACATATGGAATGGGCTCATTAGTTGACATATTGTAAATTCATTGCGCAAAACTTCACACCTTAAACTTTGTTTTATGTTTCATTTTATTATTAAATAAAACCATGCATTGTTATTGTACAATTTAAAGACTATTCCTTCACTAATTTGGACACATGTCCTTTCACCTTCCAAAACAAAGATTTATAATGGTAGTAAAAATGCATGGATTGAAATTTACCAAAAACTTCATAATGATCAAACATGTTTAATTCTTGTGGATGTTATGATGGACTCCTCAAACCTTGGTAATGGACACATTCAATATTTGGATTGTTAGGTATTGGGGGAGAATAACGTAACTTTAACTTGGGTGTGTGACCAACTTCCTATCTAATGGACAACAAATTGTCCTTTTCAGGATGAAAGAAAACACAAGGTTTTTTTCAAGATCAAATTGCAAAAGGGGGCCAATATGTGGAATGAATCCAATTTTTAAATGTAAAGACATTCTCACATGAAGTGTAAGTGTGTGGGAATCAAAGGGAGGCACTCCTAAGACTCCCAAGTTGAATTTTCACCAAACCTTGTCCAAATTGAACCTTTTCATATTGTTGGATTTTTTTGGAAAACACATAACTAAAATGGTTTGCATTTTGTAATTCCAATATTGAAAACACAAGTTATGAACATTTGAAAGGTCAAAAGTGAAGGTGCCAAAATGATTCCCAACCATTAAAATATCCAATGTAAAGGGATCATTTCAATTTCAATTTGAAAGCTTGATATATTGTTTATTCAAGGGCTACAATGTTTCCTTTTAAAAAATTCAAATCAAGTTCAAATGAACCCTTTAAAAGGTGAGATTCATAACTTGATATTTTTAGGATTACAGTTTGGGCTTCTTGGGGGAGAAATGTCATTTCGATCTAGCCCACACAAGGAGATATAGAATATACTATAAGGAAAACCTCCCCCAAGTCTTAAGCACAGTGTGTTTCATGAATGTGAATTCTTATGGTTAATTCATACACCATGTTGATCCAAATTTACACTAACCACCTTCTCTTTTTGGTTTGTGTAATTTGACATGACCATGAACTCAACTTTAAAATTTTTTTTAGTTTCATCCCAAAGCTTCCGCGTATATTTCACTATGAAAAATAAGGGGCATGCAATGAGGCAAACCCATTTTAGGGCAGTACCCACTAGGAATGTCACACTTCACATTTCTTAGACCCATTCAATGTCAAAACAAAATAGGACTTATTTCAAAAAGAATTGTCACTTTGAATTTTATATCCAAAAATTACCCAAATCATGTAAATTTTGAAACTTCAATTGGATTTACAAAAAAATAAGTTTTAAAACTCCAAATGAATGGTCAAGGAATTTTTTTCAAGAAAGTAACATTTTGGGTTCCTTTGTTTACGAAAAGAAAAGGAACTTTTTTTTTTCATTTTTTTAATGTTTTTAATTTTTAGGAGGGTCTACGATGGTTCTCTTTTTTATTTGATTAAAAGATAGTGGATTGAGATAATCATAATTTTTAAAACAATTTTCAAAGGTTGGCATTAGGAGGATTTAAAAGGCCATTGCATTCATGTTTTACAATTTGTAATAATTTTCACTTTATTTGTTTCAATCAAAAAATTGAACCATAATTGATAATCAATATAATTAATAAATCAAAAAAAATGTTTTTACAAAAGTACAACTTAACATTTAATGATAAGGGGTTAGGAATTTGAAGAATACATGTAAAGAATATTTCATAAACACAAATTTCTTACTTGTTTAATCTAGATGTAAATGTTTGCAATTTTCCATACTATATACATATGTGGGGACACAAAGCCCATGTGGTGCAAGTCAACAGTAAAAATTAGCATTTAAAAAGATTAAATTTCTTTAATTAAGTTAAATTGGGTCCACCTTTCCTTGAATTTTGGTGTGGTTCCTAATTATACCACCCAAGGATGGGTTTATCAAATGGGTTTGCATTTCGTTGCAAAATTAAGAATCAATAATTGTTTTTACCTTGATAGGTCATTTGACAATCCTATGGGTGCACCAATCAAACCTCCTATTTTCTTCCTCAACCTTGAAACAAAAGCACAACCATTAAGAAATTAATGACGAACTTGTTAGATAAATAAACAATTTTAATTTTACACACTCCCTAATTTGAAGAAATAATCAATTTATTTCTTGTGAAGTTGAAATAAATTCATTACAAAGTGAAGAAAGAGCTTATCAAATTATTATGGTTAAATTAAAGTACATTCTACTATTAGATATCACATTCAAGATTTAGTCTTTACATTGCAAAAGGGTTTGCAATTTTTTGAAATAGTGTCTACATATGTTTTGAGTTTTGGTTTAAAGTTATATTGAATGCATTGTTATCAAGTCACAAATCATGTAATATGATCATGTATGGTTGTTTAAAGTGTTTTTTAATTTTTTACTTGAGATACTTTATTATAATTCTTCTTCTTTTCGCTTGAAAGGTGACTCTTATGATTTTATTGTCATATTTAGTGCAATGCAATCATATTTTTTTGTTTCTACTTAAGATGTCTTCCATGTGGTGTTACATGTGGAATTGGGTTATGCACTCCAAATCTAATTACGATTGCCTTACAACCTCTAGCCAATTTTAATTGTACATATTTCTTTTGGTACTAGATTTCCTAGTGTGGACGCTACCTCATCTTCTCATAGCTTGCTTTTGGTTATGCCAACCCCATCATGTTCATATATTCTTCAATTGTGAATACCAAGTTAGAAAAGAAATATAAGAAGAAAGAATGAGGGAATGGGAATTGAACTGTGTATTCCTAAAGGTTTGAGTAACAAAATTACCATGGGTAGAAATTTGATGGGTAAGGTACCCATTATGCATTAAGTTTGTTCCCAAATTGAAGGTTGGGAGAGATTGTTAATGTTTGAATTTAAGGGGATTGTTATTTGGAGTTCATTTTCATAGTGTGTGGACAAGGGAAAATAGGTGGATTAAAGGCATGTAATTATGTACCTTGTAAGCACTCAATGTTGATATGGATGAAAAATTAAAGGCTAACTTGAATCTCCATTCAAAAGAACATTTGTATAAAACATGTACATATATAGGCCATGTACATATTGCAAATTACTACAATTGATAATAGATGTTCATGTAGATGAATGTAAACAAATTGTGGTCGTTGGTAGAATAATGTGGATGAATATCAATCAATATTTGGATGAACATGGATGTAGATGAATCTAAAATAAATGTTAGTGAATGTCATTCAATTCATGGATGAAGACATATTATGTGGATGAATATTGATGAACAAATGATGGAAATATGGTTGAAAGTGGATAAATTTTAAATGTTATAGAAGATTATCAATGAACATGCATGTCTTTTGTTGAAAATATGTATGAAAATATATTTGGATGAATACAAACGAATGCATGGATGAAGTATGGATGAATGTGGATTGAATTAGTTGAATTATGGACATTGGTACAAGAATGTGAATGAATGAAATGAACATTGTTGACTAAGTGGATGACCAATAATCATAATGTCGACAAACATAGATGATGACATGGATGGAGAAAAAACATGTGGATTAATGTAAATGAAATATAAAATTGCATGCTGAAAATAGTAGATGAATGTGGATGAACATTGTTGAATACAAAACGAAAAAATAGATTTTGGATGGTGTTCCTACAAATGAAGTTGTGTTAAGAAACAAAAAATATAAAAAGTTCCACCAAATGAAGAAGGCAACGAGGCTTAAGAAAGCACCCACTCCCAATTTGTGAAATATGTTTTTTTTAAAAAAAAGATAGATGAATCAAAGTGGAACATTGATATCCCAATTTTGATGTCATTGTGAAACAAATACAATAGTAGTGAAAGAAATACCGAACATGTTTTTAATCAATGAATTAAGTACATTGTACAACCTTAATTTGAAATTAGTTTTAATTGAAGAGTTATCATGTCAAACAATGTAATAAAAAACTTGATTCACCACCTTAAAACACTTTGTGAAGTTGATAAAAAACATTGCTTGACACAATGTTTGTTACATATCAAATCTAAAAAGTCACTTGCTATATTTATCATGGTAGTTGATTTTGAAAGCCAATATATATCAAAGAAGTTACATTTTGCCTATAAACATTTAGTCCATGAAATGACATCTATGGTTGATATAATAATTATAATTGTAACTTTTCCTAACCCAATTTTTTCTACTTGTCGAGGCTTAGAGTTAACGCTTGAAATCCTAGAAAAATAATAATGCAAATTAAAGTTGTAAAAGACGAAAAAATGAAAAAAATGAAAACTTTCAAAATGGTTACAAACACAATGCATGGACTTATTATAAGCCAATATAAGAACATTGAAATGATTAAGCAACTCTTGAAATTTGCAATAATTGGGTGAGGTGTGTGGTCTTATTTATAATCGATGATGAAGATGAATAAAAATATATATACTTGTATTTTGATAAAAACATTTTTAAAAACATTAATGTCACCCTCCATGGTTAATACATGTTATTTACAACTTTCACACATCATCATAGAAACATTTGCAAAAGCTATAAATGTCATCATTTAAAATTTATCATGAAGAAGTTGTCATTCCTAGATGCAAGTTTCACCTAGGTTATATTGTTTTCCATGTGCATTTAAACACATTACATTTTGCAAAAAAAAATCATTATGACACCAAAACTAAATCACCATATTTCACATTCACCTTGTGGTCCTTCTATCCCCTCCACAATAATAACCCGATTGGAATGTGTAATTACAATGTTTATTATGTATCAAATTTAAAAATGTTCATATTAGAACATTTTATGAGTTGTGAACCTTGGAAATAGGGTTTTGGTTCAAATGAAAACCCATACACACAAAATGGAATGATTCATGAATTGTAGACCTTAGAGATAAGCTTCAAGTTTAATTGAGTATGCATACACACAAACATTAGAATTTTTTTAATATTATGTAACCATTTAATTTGCAACTATATGTGATTAATTATCATTTGCAATTATGTTTTGTCATTTTAAAAACTAATCATCATCCTTTTCAATTTATTAATTTTCTTGTGATTATGTTGTATTAGTCGATGAGTACTAAATTTTCCATCTTTCCATGTTAACTAACTTTTTGGGCTTTTTGTCCAATAAGAGGCCTAATTAATGTCAAATTAGTTATAAACGTAGTTGCAACTTGGTTATTTCTATGTGATGTACTTATATCCTTAAAAATGATTAGAATGTTTTCAAATATATTAAGGGTATATTTGTAGACTTGTGTATCTATGTTATATTTAAATTATGTAAATATACATTATATATATAATATATTAGTTAAGTAGGCTAGGCAAGTAAATAGGTAGGTGAAGATGTAGGTAGTGCTACCTACTAATTTGGTACTATATTTAATATGTAATATATGCTAATAACTACAAGTTAATTTAGGTAATCATGACATTTAATTAATTAGCTAATTATTAATAAATAAATTATAATTTACTAATTAGTTAATTAGTTCGCTAGTTAGTTAATTACTTGTTTATTTAGTTGTATAATTTACAAAATTAAAAACAAGAACAAAAGATATGGGATAAAAAATTTAATTGCAACCTAGTTTGTGATTAAATTGTTTAGTTGCAAATTAGGTTTACAACTAGAAAGTTTATCTCGTATGTTTCGTCTTCTATTTCTATTTTGTAATTATGTAAGGATGGTGGTTTTGTCTTACATTTTCATATTTAAAAACATGTGTCATTTGGGATGAACGAATCAAAGGTTTAACCCTAAAGGTTAAACCCAAAACAAAATAAACATATTTATGTTCCTACCCCTTAACTTATAGAACTAACTAACCTCCACATGGCAAAATTTCATTAGAGCAAATTATGCCATGTGGCATATTTGCATTGATCAATGTGGTGATATTATAAGCCATTTTAAAAAATAATGATAATTCAATTTATATTTTCAAAAAGAAATTATAAAAAAATTTATTATGTCACCAAGTGACAATTAATGAATGTGTTATATGTTAGTTGCAAAAATGAGGACTAATTGCAAGTTGTATACAAATAATCAATGAATGAAAATGTATATGTTAAATGTATACATCATCCATATGAAATATGTTCACATCATGTTGAATCATCATTTATGACTAAATGTTAGGTGTGACTTCACTTTGTAATTAATAATTTATTAATTACAAATGTTCATTATAATTTATTTATACTTGCAAATTATAATCACAATTTGGCATTTTTTTTTAGTGAAAAAAATTCCCAAATTGATACATTTTATATAATTCAAACCTTATGTTTAAGGTTTTGTTGCAAATGAGTACCCAGACACACAAAGGCAACGCAAATGAAAATGTTTTATGAATTATAGATATTAGAAATAGACTCCAAGTTTTAATATGAAACCCATAACACAAAAAAAATCCCAAATTGAAGGTTTTACAAATTGCAAACCAAATTTTTAATATTTTGGTGCAAATAAGTATTCATACACAAAAGGTATGAAAACGTTTTATGAAATGTAAAACTTAGAAATATACTCCAAGTCTGAATATCAAATTCATACACATAAATATAGTCACAAATTGATGCATTTATGAAGGTCAAATTTTATTTTTAAAGGTTTGGTGCAAATGAGTACCCATACACACAAAGGCAATCCAAATGGACACTTTTATGAATTGGAAATCTTAGAAATAGGCTTCAAATTTTCTTAACAACCCCATACATGTAAATATAGTTTCAAATTGACCCATTTATGAGTTGTAAACCTTCTAGTTAAAGTTTTGATGCAAATGAATACCCATACACATAAAAGGCAATCCAAATGAAAATGGTTTATGAACTACATACATTTCTATGTTTGTTGTTCAATTGAGTACCATACACACAAATAGTCCGAAATTGACCCATTTTGTGAGCTTCAAACTTTATTTATTGGTTCAAGCCTAAGTGAATACCCATACATGCAACCATTGATTGTATGAAAATGTTTTATGAATTGAAGACTTTAGAAAAAAGTTTTCAAGTCCAAATGAATACCCAAACACACAACCAAAGTTCAAATGGAAGTGTTTTATAAGTTGTAGGCCTTTCCATTTGTAGGTTTCAACCAAAGTAGATGTTCATGGAATTTTGGTTTTTCTTTGTTTCTTGTGTTTTCTATCCATGAATAAAAATTACAATTATGTACAAATGCCCATGTGTTGTGTTGACATTTTAGTTTATGGAAAGGCTTTCTAAAACTTGATTGGTATGAAAGGATACAACATTAGAGTCTTGTTTTGTGCACATTGTTTATTCGTTGCAATAGTTCAAAAAACATGCACATGAGCAAGTGGTTGACAATTGTTGAAAAAATTAATGATTCCTTTTTTTATGTTGCTTGGATATTCCATATTGTTTTCCATGATTTTTGCATACATTCACATACACCATCTCTACACCCCTTTGTGTGGATGTAATTAATCCAAGATGGATGGATGGATGAATTCATCCATGGATGTTTCATATTGACAAGTGGAAGAATGACATCCATCCATGATTTTTTGATGTCATTCATCAATTTCAAATGACTTTTGTTTATAGATGAACAACATCCATCCATAATGGATAGACTTCAATTATTAATCAATGGATTCAAAATCCATCTATCCAAGAATGACATGCATCCATGACGATGGACATATGTCATTCATGCATGGATGAATAAATGCTTTCCATCGTATATAATGGATGACATCCATGCATGCATGAATTTCATTTATCCATGATGGACAGATGTCGATTGTCCATCCAAGATGGGCATGAACCAACCAATTATGAGCACGAGCATCCTTCTATACAATATGTCCATACTATGGTACATTTTGTGTATGGTATTTCGTTCAAAATTGATGAATGTCATCCAAAGTAGGGACAACCATCAATGCATGGTACTAGTCTACTTTGAAACACTATTTGCATTGGGGTGCACTCGATGAAAGTGCAATCTGAAAAGACAACCCCTAAATTTGATAGTATACAACATGACAAGAAATCTGTTGAGACCCAACAACACCGATGGCAATGAACACACATGTAGAAAGCTTTGTTTGGGGTTGGGCTAGGTATTTGGAATTATGGTTCAATAATGGAATGTTATCATTGACTGTGGCAAAATTACAAGGGCTCCCACACGGATGGTCATTGCAATTTGGTCGATCGTCATGAAAAACTGAAGAGCAAATAATTGCAAATATGAAATAGATGACTCTCTCTCTCTCTCTCTCTCTCTCTCTCTCTCAGGTTTAAGGAGTAGGTGTAAGATCAATCCCCTTTTTTGAGGAGGAATATTCTGAGACATAAGGTAGTCTCCAATTATACCTAGTACAACATGTCTTGGCGTGCTTTACTTTCCATGATATGCTTGGTGCACATGTTCAATTGGTTCAGTCATCCAAGCCTGTAGTTTCTAGACCTACAGTGACAATGGATTTAAGTTGTCAGTGAAAGGAGCACTCGAACCCAATGTCAATGAGAGTGATGATATCATTGTGCATAATTGAGTGTGCATACAAAAGGATGTTATGGTGTGATGTTAATATGTGGCTCCAGTGTTTGAGTGGGCTTGTACAAACCAAACCAAAGCAATGCTGGCAATGTGATCCACAAACTAGACTCTCACTGCCATTTTCAGTCATTTTCCTCACCAGTCCTTGTTGTACAACATGCGTACACATTTGCTGAACAACGTGAAAACAGACCAAAATCACCCAATATAGAGCCAAGTCTGATGAGTGTGTCCAATGAGTCACACAAGTTATACATTTCCTAAAATGAATGGGTTTCACAACCATTTTGCACATCTTCATAGTCACCTGCAGATGCGCTCCATTAAATCTACAATTTTAGAAAAGGGGCCAATGACCACCAGGTGTGACCCTCAAAGCTGCTTCTTCCCAACCCACACCTCTCTCTTTCAAAAAACCTCCAACAAATAGGCTTGAGAGACTTGAGTTCTGCTAAGAATCTCACAATAACAATATGAAATCTTTCAATCTCTCTCTAAACTAGTTCAATATTTTTTTATTACCACATCTGATCTAATCAGCAATCTGTGTCTCTGTAATAGTGTACATTTTACTGGGTCTAATCCCAATTTTGAACAGCAATATATACTGTGTCACCCCCACTCAACTCACATCACGAAAAAGGCTACCTTGATCATCTTGATAGCATTACCGGATGTTGCCCAATTCATCAGCCTCATCAAGGGCTTGTTCACAACGGAACTTACTAGTGGGAGATGAGAAGGTAGAAGAGAAAAATTACAGAAACCAAAAAGAGAAGGCAAAGAAAGAATCAAATCAAAAGGGAAGTTTTGAGACTGTTGTGACACTCTATTTCAGATCGTTGGGTGTCTCGTTGACAGAAGAAGAAAGAGGGTGGACAGCTCTTGAAGCAATTCATACCCAAATAGGCAATACTAGTATCCACAGAGAGACTGAAGAATGGCCAAGGGATGTCTCCAGTCAGATAATTGTTCTCCAGGTACAGCTGCCTCAGCTGTTCTGTTCCCGATAGCAAATTTGCTGCTTTCAATGCAAGGTTATGTGGAATTGGACCAGTCAACAGATTTGATTGAAGTGCAAGAACAGTGAGTTTTGACAACCTGGCAACCGATTCTGGGATGGCACCTTGCAGGGAATTGAAGCTCACGTTGAGTGACATGAGCTTGCTACTAGAACTTGTACCTGAGACAGTTGTCCTGCCAAGTGATGTGAATCGGTTATGTGCTAGATTGAGCTGCTGTAAACTGGACAGTTCATAAATGAGTGCCTCCAAGCTGCCAGTCAGTGAGTTGCTCCTGAGATCGAGGACTTGTAAAAAGCTCAAACTCTTCATACCCACAGGCAGATCTCCACTCAACTGGTTTTTCCCCAGAGATAGTAACTCAAGCATGGGTGGAAATTGAGCAGGTAAGGACCCACTCAATCTGTTGTCGCTCACATCCAAGTACTGCAATCTCTTGAGTTCAGACAACTCAGGAAGATTGCCACTCAGTTGATTATTGTTGAGGTACATGTAAACAATACTCATCATGTTGTTGAAGGACTTTGGGATTTGACCCGCAAGTGAATTGTATGCAACCGAGAAGAAATTCAAATTTTGAAGAAGGCCAAGAGACTCCGGCAGGGAGCCTGAGAATAAATTGCTTGAAAGATCAAGGTGAACAAGCTCCTTCAATTGAGCAAGGCTCGCGGGAACAAGCCCATGAAATGAATTCCCTGAGATGATCACCCTCTGGAGAGCAGTAAGGTCCCCAATATGAGGCGACAATGTACCTTCATAAGCAGCTCCTCTTTCAAGTTGTAATCCTGTTATGCGTCTCTCTCCCTCCTCAATGTTTCCAGGGCTGCAGTCGATGCCACAAGTGAAGTGTGATGTTGAGCGAGTGTCACATGGATCCATTAAGAAGTTCCATGAGCCCAAGCATGATGATGGCTTGATTGACGCCACATTGACTGCCATCAATATCTGCCATTCCAAAAACGCAAAGCTTCAGCAGCAGTCTGGTGTTTGGGGGTTTTTCTTCCCCCCCACCCCCCCCTTCAAACTCTCACCATATTCTCACAATTGGGTTTGATTATATCACCATGTGAGAGGTTTGACTAGGTACGAATGTTTGCTCTGTGGAGAAGAAGAATTCTGCTGCATCTGATCAAGAACTTCCAACAAACAATTTTTATTTTATTTTATTACTAACCTGTTTCAATGCCTGGATATCTCCAGCATTTGTGATTGCTTCCACCATCTCCATTGTTTCTGTTGCCATTATAAGGACTAGTAAAATCACAAGAAAGGATCCCAACTTGGGTATTCTAGACACACGAACTTTAATGCTCCATGCCATTGCAACGATGCTCCGTTTTCTTCTCTTAGAAAAAAGCCAGCGGCAAAGTCGAAGAGAGAGAGAGAAAATCTTTTCCCAATCCTTGTGAAGAAAAAAAAGAAGCAAGCCCTTTAGTGAAATTTTTCTCTAACAAAACATCCAAAACACCTCCAGCAACACTCCTCATAAAAAGCAACTCCACTTCCCACCCAACAACAACAATCCTAGTACTCAAATTGTGTAAGTACTCAACTCTCAATCCCTGACTGAGATTTGGGTTTTGCGTGAGAAAACCAAACACAAAAAACCAAAAACAAAAAAAAAACAAAACAGAAGATAAATAAATCCCACTCCCACCACAGCAATCAATACTGCTGCACACACACGAACAACAAGAAAAACGACACAACTACTTCCCGAATTGCTGCATACCTTCCGAAATTGTAGCCTCAATGATCACCGACCTTACTACCTACTACTACCCAAAAACAAATCCAAAACCAAAAAACAAAAAAAAAACCCTCCCTCATCATGAAATTTCTTCTTTGCTCTATGAAACCAGAAGTGTAAATCAAGAAAAACCCATAACTCAATAGTCAGTAATAAGAGTCCATCTTCATCTTCTTCATCTTCTTCTTCTTAAATCCTTCTTCATCATTATCATCATCTTCTTCCTTTTCTTCTTCTTCTTCTTCTTCTTCATCATCATCATCATCATCTGTGGTAAGCCCAGATCATCACTATTATTTTTATTTTGAAGATTCAAATAGTTTCCTTCAGAATTTTTTTAATTCAAAAAAATAATTCCTTTGTTTTTCCTTTTGGAAAATGATCAAAAGTTTGAACATTTCAAACATTTTCTAAATGTTTTTTAAAAATAAAACAATAAAAATAATAAATTAAGTGTCTAAGCCAAAGCTGTCATGATGGTTAGGAAAAAAAAAGAAAATCTATTATTTATTTATTTGGTATTTGGATTTTGCTGTTGTTGTTGTTGTTGTGGTGGTTGTTGCAACGTTTAGGTTGTTTCTTTGGTGGTTCTGTCCAAGTGAGGTGGGATGGATGATGGATGAAAAGGAAACCAACTCCTCGCCAACGTTGTTATTGTTGTTGTGGATAGGGCTGCCAGAACGGCTACAAATTTCTTACTTACCCCCAATTAGGGTTTTTTTTTAAAAACCCTAAACCCTATCTCCAATCATCATCTTGTGTGGAAACTTGGAAGGGAACTTTGGGGGGGGGGGGGGGGG
>Ga0116227_10003889_pt1 | contig 32796 bp, 28 predicted proteins | sample S1TSphgellanicum_FD_89693 | JGI IMG/M metagenome (GOLD analysis project Ga0116227, IMG submission 89693) | Host-associated microbial communities from peat moss isolated from Minnesota, USA - S1T2_Fb - Sphagnum magellanicum MG | ecosystem: Host-associated > Plants > Peat moss > Unclassified... | reverse complement strand
CAAGAAATACACAAACTTGTGTAATGAAGAAAAGAGAAACAAACCATCAACACCAAGGTATTTAACTACAAGACCAAACCACAAATAACCAAACTAAAATAAGTAAAGAAAGTAATTCAACCTCGTGAAAGTAACCTAGTTACTTTCCTACTCTAGTAACTAATGAAACTTAACTATTGAGCTTGAATTCTCAACATGGGACATGTTCCTTGACCATCTTTTGTCCAAGCCATGAAAATTTGATGAAACACAAATACTCATTTTAAGAATAGGAAGCAAAATATACAAATCAAGACATTTGAAAACAACAAGGAAAGCAAAATAACTTAACATTCTTAAATTAACCATCCCATGAAAAAAATTGAAGGATGCTTTTGTTGAGCATATAGACCTACATTATTTAGTCATGTTAGAATGTTACATTAACTTCAAAAGCTTAATTACTTTTCAGATTTTATGCATGTTAATTGTTGTCTAAAAAAAACATAATTGTAAGTTCCTAGATGAAACAAGACCTACACTTGTAAAATCAATCAAATTTCAAAGTAAAGTTCAATATTAATACTTATTTGTAGGTATTGACCTGATGTTGTTAGAGTTACTTAAGGACTCCCCTCAGTTCTTGAACCTTCCACCTCTGTGACCTTAGCCACAATTTTAGACAATTCAAATGAAGAGCACCAACTGTCATGAAAAAAAGCTTCACAATTGGTAGCCTTACATTTTCTTGAAGAAATGGTGTGCACTAGCAAACACTAAGGGTGGTATGCATGACCATAAGATGCAATACAAATGTCATTGAAATCAAAATCTTCATTATAAATTAGACAAGCTTCAATAGTTAAACTTTTGACACAATGAAATGAAGGTGCTAGCTTGGAAACACGAAGAGGTTGAAAATAAAGGCTTGACCCTACTTTCATATGAACAAGCTACTCTACCAACTAGGTCAAGAACTTTTGGGAAAGCTTGAACCCCTTCACAAAATTGTCATACATTTCCTTGCACTCAACAACCTTAGCATCACGTTCAACTTCTATTGCTTGCTGCTTCATTTGGATCTGCATCCAAGTTCTTTCTTCATATTGAATTTGTTACTTTAGTTCCTTACTCCTTTTTGCAAAATTAATAGAAGAACCTAGGGTAACTTAAATATCAACCTTCACTACATCAAGATCACATTTTGCAGACCCATCCAAAGCCACTCAATCATCTAAAAATAATTGAACCCTTCTTTGTTCAACCTCTTTGTGTGTTACATCCTTTTAAAGCCCTTCTATTTTCTCTTTCAACTTTTGGGTAAAATTTTGCTTTGAAAGCAACAAATTAACAACATTGGATATGCTTCTGAACTGAATGGATGCATCTTTCCTAAGGAGAATGATGAACTACACCTTGAATGATTATGTGGCATGTTTCTATTTCTTACAGAGAGAGGTTCGATCTTTCCCTTCATAGTGCGCATCCCATTCAACCTATGAACATTTAGAGGTGGATGCTAAGGAACTTTTGAACCTAAGCCAAATTGGCTTTTTCCCCTAGAACCTCTAACAACTCCTTTTGCATACTTGGGCACAAGCACATTTTTTTGATTATGGAACTCTTTGTAAACCTTTGCCTTGTTCTGAAATGGCAGTTGGTTGGGAAATTGTTTGTTTAATGTCCTTTCCAACTTGTAGAAAAACCTACTTTTTGTGGGTAGTAAGCGCATATGCTACCCAATTTAGTGACATTCCATTATTCTCAACAACTAAACCCCTAGCAAATTCCAAGGTGATGGTGTCGTTCAACACCTCTTCCTTTTCATAAACACACATGTAGAGGTTCACGATCACTTCTTGTAATTCTAGGGTTGTGTGCAACCTAAACTTCCAGCCATTCTGATCAAACTTTGGTCCCAACAAATTGCAAATATGTTCCTCTAACATGTCCTTTCTGAGTGACTTAATGTCATGACCAAAACCTTTCAACCCTTGTTGGACCATAAAATAATCCAAGTTGATCTTTGTATTTTCCTAATAACATAAACACAAGAAAGATTAACATAACTAAATGAAACAATGCTTCTAAAAAAAAATTGAACTTGTTGCAACATTGTCAAAATTAGGTGCAACAAGGGAGTCAAACCAATAAGCATGCTTCAACATTTGCAAAAACATGATTTGCGTACACCTACCATTTCTACCATGGTTAGTTTGTGTAAGGTTTAAGAATCTATTAGTTTGTACAATGTTCAAGAAATTTGCAAAAAATTGAAGAACATCACATGAATTTGACATGCAAATCGAAGAAAATAGAAAGCTCGCAATGTGAAAGATTGAAAATGCCCATGGCACCAATAATAGGATTTTGAACCTCCTCAATGTTTGTGTTATTCAACTGAACAAGAGACCCAAACATCACAAGGTCACTCCTTCAAGAGTAAAAATAATTGTTGAAGAGCTTCTACATCCGCGGGTGACAAACTGCAAAAATGTTAAGTCACTCTAAAGTTAGGAAGACAACCCGAGTTCCAAAAATGAACAATAGGAAAAAATAAAAATAAAAATATGAAAAATGATTTTTGGAAATTTTTTTGACCATTCTTGGAAAATTTCTTAAGTTGTTCCTAATGGTACCACCCAATTGTACTTACTCCTTCCTACTCCATATTATTTACGGTTTTGGGTACAATTTCATAGTGGATCATTGGAGCACCATATGCATTGGTTTTGTCCCAATGATTTAAGCCGTTGTATAGGTGGGACAATGTGAAAATATTTAGTTGGTAAGCTTTTAGTTCCAATGGCCCATCCAAGAAGCTACTGATTTAACTTAAAAGGAGGTAACAATTCTAAAAGAAGCATGGTTTTCCTTTGATTGTAGTTATGCTTGAAGATTATTTGGTTCCCAATCATTTAGTTCAAACATTTCGCATATGCTTGCTATGAGTGTTCACAACATTGTGCAGTTGACTGATGCAAGTTGTTGGCCTACAATTCGTGGTGGTAAGAAGGTGAGACAACCTTTTATTTTCAAAATAACACAACAACACACCAATAATTGGGAGGTTGGCATCTTACTTACCCAATGCACTGTTTTCCCTGCTATTGATGTCCCTTCACTTGGGTATGGACAAATTTATAATAATCTTTTAGATGATAAAGGATATGATGTGACTATTGGAAATTTCCTTAGATGTTCATGTGTCTATTTTGTCACAATGTTGGTAGGTTCTTTGGGCAACTGTGGGGTGTTTGTGCAAAGTAACATGTGTATCACATTTTACAGATGATTATGTTTTGTGGGCTCACTAAAGAGTTTATTCATCATTGCACATGGAGTTGGGATGAAGTTCAACACTAGTTGAAGCTTTTTAAAGCCTTTGAACACTTGTGATAGTATATCACAATCTTATTTATAAACCTCTCTGTAATTAGCTGGACTATGTAGGAAGTTTAGATTTTAGTAAAGCCCAATGGTTTTTTTCCCCACTTTGTAATTTTTCCATCATTGTAAAGTGTGATGTATATTTATGTATAATACCTCGGCCATTTCAACACATGTTTGTCAAATATTTAATATATTTTGAGAACTTAATTTTCATCAAATATTTCTTAAGTATGCAAATCCCGCCCATTTCAACATTTTTGAAAATATTGTAATTATTGTCTAATAACATTAGACATTTTGAGCATTGGTTGCATGAGGGATGATAAAATGTATCCTTCAAATTTTTTTTGCTTTCAAACGCTCACATGATGTTGCTTTCCATGGCTTTTTTGGCCAAACCCATGTGCAAAGTCAATAAGCCATTATTGATCTCAAAACAAACCATGGATGTGAGGTGGCAAAATATTCAATGGCTTGTTAAATTTTTTTTTGCCATGCCATAAAATATTCCATGACACGATTGAATATTTCACCACGTCATTTAATAAAATCCATGTGGCAGATGAATATATTAAAAAATTCCATGACATGGCATGGAATATGTTTTAAGATTTTTTCATGTTCACTTGAGTAGGCTCACCCGCTCACTCATTCGTGTCGTTGTAGGAAAGTCCATCCATGAATGGTGAAGATGGGCAATTGAAGAAATAACCAAAATCTTGTCAATATTCAATGTATGAATTATCCATTCATGAGCCCCATTCACTATGATCATAGAATAAGAAACAAGTTTTTCATCAAGTAAAATCTCTTGGAGCAACATTACATTTGTCATATGTTTGATCATTGTCTTGGGTCCTAAGTAGTTTTCAAATTGAATTGCATAACCTCTTCATTAATGAGATTCTTGATCAATAACTCTTTGGTTCGTAATGTAATTATGTTTATCAATTGTAAGAGATGTGGGTGTTAAAAAATATGACTTACAAGAGGACTAAAGACTTGCCGCATACAATTGCATGCCTGATCAATGAACTATGCCACATTACAATTGCATGCTAGATTGATTTTCTAGTTATAAATTGACATGTTTATCAATCATGTGTTGCTTGTGAAGAAAACAAAAATATCCACCTCAAATGAGATGGATGTACATTACTGTGATGTGGGCACCATCAAGATAATCAAGCTTTTGTTTATATAGAGGATGTCCCCTTGGAATGTTCATTGATGGATGGTGAAGATGTGACAAATGATGGTTTAATATAGGTTTCAAAGAGTGATACTTAGTTTTAAGAAAATTATGACCTCTAAGATTGTTTTCAAGTTTCGTAGAAATGATACCAAGTTTATAGGAAATCAACGATGTCTAGGATTCTTTTCATTTGATGTTGTTTCAAAAAATTCTATGCAATGTAATTCAAACATAATGTTTTAGTATCCAAGTTTTGTACACACAATTGTCATGTTTCTAGTTTTCTTTCTATCATGTTTCATATGTTCTTAACTTTTGTTATTCATGTAGTTTTGGAACACATGTTTTTATCATGTTTCATATGTTCTTAACTTTTGTTATTCATGTAGTTTTGAAGCAAATGTTTCTATCATGTTTCAAAGCTTATGTTTATTTGAAACATCTTTATTTTATTCTTTATGTCATAATCTAGGGGTATGTTTGCTTTAGTCACCTTGTTTCACCTAGAATATGAATAGAAACAACCCTTGTGTATTAATGCAAGAGAGTCACTAACACAACCAAGTCGTAAAACTTCACCTAATGTTGATGGATGTTTGAGGGTAAAATCAAGGTAACCTTCAAACATTATCCAGGAACACCCAATGGTTGTGGGAAGAACACTACAATAGCATAACAAGTCATCTTTCACCAAAAATATATTAGAAATAGGGGTTAATTGATTATACATGAACATTTGAAAGCAATTTATGGGATACACCATAACATTTCTTTCAAAAATTCATTTGCTCTCATTCAATCACTTTAGGGTTGTTATAATTAATGTTGATTATCACAATTAAAAAATAACATATGTAAGTATATAAAGCTAATTAAAACATGCATTTTGAAAATTCAGACTTGACAATTTTTGAAATTATCATGCGATTCGATAGTCGAAACATGTGTAGAAAAAAATAATCTAAAAAATGTAGAAACATGTAACTTTAAACTATTTTTTAACATATACATGTTAGTGTAGTTGTTTCTTAATGTCATGTTTCGAGTGTTACATTCCCTCGGATCGCCTTGCTTAATTAGAAACATGAAAAAAAACCATACGACCCTTGCTTAGGAATGTTGCAAGTTCATTGAATAATCACAATTTTGCGAAATTTCATCCAATGCACTTGGATGTTCAAAAGTAACATTAGGATAACTTTGAAACATTATCTAAGAACACCCATGAGTTGTGGGAGGAGCATTGCAAGATCATAACATGTTATCCGTACTCAATAAACATAGTTTCCTAAATGGGTTAGTTGTTTATTTTACAAAAATAAGAAACATGTAATTTAGAAACTTTCTACCTCAATAAAAACATGCACAAAAATGTTTGGATTGTAATATTTAGTATTGTAACATATAATGTTGGAACATGCAGGCACAAATAAACTATAAATTAAAACATGAAACAAACATTTTGTAATGCTTTATATATTTTAGACTTTTTAATAAATTGTTTAATTTTTGGAATGCAAACCATAATAACATAAACTACTATGTCAGAACTTTACATCGAAAGTTTTAAAGTGGTATATTGTGAACTCATATGGGAATGATTCGAACTTAGAAAACTTGGATCGAAAACATGACACATAACAATGTTTATATTTGTTTATAATAACTAGTTGTAACATAAAGTGAGACAAATTGTAATGTGTAAAAAATTTAATTTTTATAAGAACCCGATATAGGCCTTGAATAAGTTTTCTTATGAACAACAACAAGATAACGCAAACCCAAATAAACAACATAGGAAATGAACACAATAAAAAGGAAACAACTTGTCCTTTTTGCGAGCAAATATTCAATATGCAACTTTGCAACCTTTGGCACAACATGTGTCAATCACTAGAAAACAATATACAAACCATCATGAACCTATAAACAACAAGAAACTTCAATAAGTAAAACAATACATGTTATAGATTCCTTAGATTGGTCATGCATAAGAATGTTATGTTTTAAAGAAAAAAATGAAAGATAAAGGAAGTTGCAAATAACATAATGATGAGAGATCTAATGAGAGTGAAAAGACATAGCTACTTTGTCACCACCATGAGCTCATTTCATTATCAAAACCCTAAACTAACATCTTCAGCTAGGAAGAGGCGATGAAGATGATAATGGGAGATCCGAGTTTGGGGAAAATATAAGGTGATGAAGAGAAAGTGAAAAAAATGTAAAACATTATGGATGGGGCATGGCCAGGTTTTGCATGGAGCATGGGCATATGACATTGAAACATAAAACTTGAAACTTTACATGTTTCAATGGGCAATATGTTTCAAGTCTCGGGTTGCCCAAGCATTGAAACTTGGTTTCAAAATTAATGCCGAATTGCCATCAAAACATGACATGTTTTGTTGCGGGTTGTCTCAAGGGACTCACATTTCCCACACGTCGAAACTCACATCGAATTGTTGAAAACAAGCGACACATTTATGATATGTCAGTGAAATAACGTTGGGAACAAACAAGTTGGTGACAACAGATCACCCAGAAGATATTAAACTAGCCAAAGGGTCTTAAATGCAGCCAGTACCAAAAGTACTTCTGGTATGTTATGTGAGATCATGAGTGTAAAACATCGTAGGGTACGAGAGAAACATGTACCTGGTATCGCAAAACAGTCTAGACATTACAAGATGAAAAAATGACAGGGCAAAGGGCAGACTGGGGGAAAAAATTCGCAGAAGTACTTTTGGTACTGGCTGCATTTAAGGCCCTTGGAACAGCGACCCGGTGGCGGCAGCTCGTAACCGGCCCCGCCCACCACCGTCGCATCCCCTGCGGCAGACTGCAGCCAAACGCTGGGCCCAGGCTTCGACCATATGCCTCGCGGGGGTCGTCGAGCTTCGAGGTTCTGCCGATTGTGACGAGGTTTTTCTCGCTTCTTTGGAGAGGATGGTGGTGGGTTTGTTGTGTCGTAGTGTGCCGCTCTTCTACAAGCATTCCCGCTCTTCATACGTCTTCGATCTTGGGCTCTGGCGACCCATTCGTGTTGGTGAGTGAACTTTTCTCTCACTTGGTTCAGGTTACCGAGTATTTGGATTCCAAATCCTGGGAATAAGATTGTCTTGATCCGTTGTTTTTCTTTCTCCATTTCTCGACATGCAGCAGATCCGGGTGCAAAATAAAATAAAATCATGTTGTGGGGGAGTTAACTACCAGAAGATTTAGGTCTTGAAGCATTGGGTTGCGCGATTTTCTTACGCTGTAGGATATAGCTCAACAAAGAATTGCATTTGATTTCTACACTTGGTGTGTGGACAGGCCACCAAACTGGAAGCAGAAGCTCCGCACCCCAGAGGTCCGTGAGAACTGCCTTGTCTGCAGAGGTAAACCCTAAACCCTGAACCCTGAAACCTGAACCCTAAACCACATGGTTCTTTAGCTATGGCTCTCACTGTTGTTGAATCCTGCTGACTGTTGTAGCATCCTGCTCATTTCCACTTTTGGACCCTCAGCTAGGCGAAAGCGAATTGCTGCTCAAACTGCCCTGAAGTTCAATTTCACGAATAGTTTTTTCTGAAGGAATGCTCTACAAGTGTAAGCTTGTTACACCTATGGTGAAATTATTATACATCTTTTTGTGCCCTGTTATTGTGTGTTGATGAACTTCTTGATGTCTAGGTGCGAAGAGGTCAATCTGGTAGTGTGGAAACAATTGGTTGTTCCTCCGCACGCACAGGTCTGGATTTCAAAGCAGCATTGGCTTTTGTTTGTGAGACAAGACAAAGAAGAAGAGCAAGGCGTGAGCTGAGTGGCATGCCCATAGCTGACCCAACTAATTCTCAAGATCAGGTTTCTCAAGATTCTCAAGACATTCAGGATCCTGAGTTGTCTCAAGGTGGGTTGTACACATCAACCCAGTTTGTTTCCGCTGTTTCATGCTTCCCAAGCTTTGGGAAACCAACAGAAGCATTTCACAATTTGATTTGCTGGGACTCAGTTGAAGGTTACTGAGTGGTGCATGTGACTTGCTGTTGTCCAGAACTGTTCCTCAGTCTTTTCTCTGGTTTCAAGGGTTGAGTCTCCCTGTTCCCATTTTTTCTGTTCCATGTTTGCTGCTACACTGTTGGCTCTGAAATCTCTATAACCTAATTTGTAGGTCCTCTCTGAATTGTTTTCAGGTTGAATAAAGTGTAAGCATGGAGAATTTCTCAGTAGTTATGGAGATATGCATAATTTTTTTTGGAGTATGGGAATGGTATGGCTGCAAGGTACTCGGTTTTACACATGTTGCCATGCTTCCTAGGTCATGCCTCTATCTCATGGTGACTGCAACTGCTGCTTTTGTCTTGAATGGTAGGGGACAGGGCTGCAGAAAGAGCACCTGTAGTTACAATGTGGAGGTGTTGTAGTACCACTGCTGTGGTTGATGGTACAGAAATGCATTCAGCTTCAGTTCAGGTCTGGATTTTATGCTCTGTAATGTTTGGAATTTCTGGTTGTCATATGCATGTATGTTCTTGCAACCACTTGAAATATTAGATTCTTGATTCATAGCAAAAACGAGTTGACACTCCTCTGAGCTGCTGATTCTTGACTTGGTTCATTATATCTTGGTGTTATGGAAGGTTGTGTCTGGTTAAGCAATTGATAGTTGCAGTGTTACATTGTGAACAGGTGGATGAGGCACTCATGGGCTTCATCATTGGAAAGGGGTACTATTTCTGGGCTGTATTCTCTTGTCATCTTGATTTGCATCTCAATCTTCTCTGATGACCCTATTATGCATATGCATACAAGTTGTTCTCTCTGAGCTCATAGAGTAAATGGATCAACTTGAACTGCACTTCCACATGTTGGGGCACTCTGTTGGTTTTACATATTCCAGTCCTTCATGATATGCTATATATCTGTGCGAAAAGTGGTGACTAAGAAGGATTACATTAGATACCCTGAGACTTACATCTGGCAAACCATTAAATTTCCAATTCTGTGGTTGCAGTGCAAGCACAAAGAAGCAAATAGAAGCTGATACGGGTGCAGAGCTATGTGTTCCACGTCGAGATGAGGCAAAGAGTCATAATCCTGTTGGTATGGTCAAGTTCAAAACTCTCAACCAAATCCTTATTTAAAATTTTTTTTTGCTAATGTTTTTACTGATAAGAAATGCAGAGCCCATCATGGGTTTGAATGAAGGTCTAATGGGTTCCATGGTTGGATCATTGAACAGTGGTGAGAGGGCCATCACAAGAGGCCGTAGATGCTGCAGTGCTCCAAATCAAACAGATTTTGGAGCAGGTCAATTCTTGACTTCAATTTCTGTAGACCATATCCTCCTACTCTCTGCAGAATTGCATGGACAGTTAGTGATTTGTGAGTGTTGACACACGTGGTTGTCTTTACTGACAGTCGATCCAGAGTCCCAGATTGCAGTACTCACATTTCATATCAATACCATTGGCATCCAACCTGACATTGGTGGAAAGGGTGAAATCCTTTGGTGAATCTGTTTTGACATCTGCTGATGCCTCCTCTGACGGTGAGGGCTTTCAACTTGAGGTCATCTCATCTCATGACCAGTTTACCCATTTCATAGTTCAAGAATATCCACTCCATAGGTGAATCTGCCCAGTGTTGATTAAAAGAAGACAGGAAAGAAAGTGATTAAAATAAAAAAACATAGACTCTATTCAAACATATCCAGAGGAATTATGTTTGCTGGTTTTGTGTGCTGACAGAATTACGAGGTTTGGTGTCTGAATTGCTTGTATTGCTCCAGCATACAGAGGTGTGGATGAGTCTATATTTGTTAAGCCTGCCACATTTCATTTGACACTGTTAATGCTGAAACTTTGGAATGAGGAGCGTGTGCGCATGGCCCAGGACTGCTTGCAGGTATGACATCTCCTCTCTCTGCCCTCAGCTTCTTTAAGATTCAGGAATTTCTTTGGGGAAAGTTTTGGTGACAGAGATAATTGCTGACCTTAACAGTAAGTGTTTGATGGTTTTTGCAGAGAGTGATGCCTGATATACACAAGGCACTCAAGGGTCATCCACTTGCAGTGAAACTTGCAGGCGTGGTAATTGCATTTTGTTTCTGTGATTGTATGTGTGATCATATGTGTAATCTTTTTCAATGAGAATGCTTGCATAGCTGTAACCATAAGCTGTAATGTTTGTCTCTTTGATGGTTGTTGTGCTCTTTTCCTGACTCCAGGATTGCATGCAAGGCAATCTTCAGAAAGCGCATGTATTGTATGCAAGAGTAGAAGCTGATGAGCAAGCAAGTTGTCTTCTTCAAATCTGCAGTATCCACAATGTCAGACCTTCAGATGTGATGCATCTTTCCCCTCTGGAGGGTGGGTGAGAGAGGGGAATGGGGCACTACCAATTCAGTTGCACTCATGCCTTGCACTACTGGATCAAGGCATTGCCTTGGGTTACAATCAAGTGGCTTCTTAACACTATTGTAGATGTTCTTACTGGAGCATTTGTGGAGTCAGGCCTTGTTCTTCAGAAAGATCAGGAACACAGTCTTAAGGTGAGGTTCAGTTGAGTGTCTATGGACCTTTGTTGTGTTCAGGGAAGACTATGTTGGACCAGCAGCAAGAGAAGGAGATCTTGCTGCTAATAGCATTGCTGGCTTGTTGAACACTTCCATTGAACAATGCAAATTACTTGTTTTGTTTCTAATTGTGGAAACTTTGAGTGTTACAGTTGCATGCAACACTGATGAATACAACGCAACGTCGTAATAGGTATGCACTGTCTATCTGCTGTGGAACTACAGGTGAGTTTTGTTCACAAGGGAAACAATAGCAAAAGGGGTAACTCAGAAGGCATGAAGAGATAGGGTGACAGGTTGATGGCTTTTTGGGAGATAGTCTTTTAGGGAGATATATGTTTGCCAGAAGAGGCTAAGCAGTGTCAATGATTTGGCAGGGGAGGTCGTCAGAAATTCCGAGGGCGAATTCCTTTTGATGCTAGGGAGATAGTTGCCTCATATGGAGCCCATGACTGGGGTCAGCACCAAATCTCTGAAGTACAGTTATCGCAGCGTTTTGTCTATGATGAAAATGGGTACTACCACTGTTGTGGCTCCATTCCAATTCCATCACGTTCTCCTGTATAGTCTTACCTTCCATGTCTTCAGTAGTTTATCTGTGCTTTGCTATGTCTATGAGTCAAAAACAGTAGATTCATGTGTTTCATTGTCAAGCTGACACCAATGGTTCTCATCATGACAGCAAAAGTAGTGTCAGAACTTGTTTGATTTGTGGACCAACTGCAGTTTAATGAAGATCATCTGTACTTAAACAGTGGACAGGTTTAAGGTATGTCACTTAAGATCAGAAATAGCTCAAAGGGACAAGTACATATATTAGGCAATGTGGTGAAGATGCAACTAAGATGGGAGTTGTGTTACTCAAGACAACCTCCACATCTGATGATTGTGAGTGACAGGAGTCGGCCAATTTGAAAGTTAGATTGTCTGTGTATAGAATCTGCTGTTTTGGTTCAGGAGGGCATTGGTTCTTAAGAATCATGGAATGTAATAGCTCCTCTGCATGTAAAGATGCTCATGCACAAGAATGTTGCAGATGTTTCAAGGCTTTTGATCTGTTAGCAATTCCATGTCTATAAGTGGTTGAGCTTTTCGAGTTTGGATCAACAGATTTCTGCCAATGAACAAAATCACACATTCTTTGGAGGCTGCATCTGGATAGCACATTTGCTAGTCTGAAGTGCTCAATTGTTGACTTTAGAGATTGATCTTCATGTCTGAGTGACACTGTCAGCATGCTCATTGAATTGGGTTTCATCCAATGCAAAATCTTCCACCTGTTTTCCATAGCTGAAGGTCTCAAAATGGATCCAAAGGTGTCAGTTTTCTCTTCCCCTGTAGTGGCAAATGATTCAATGGCTGAAAGAAATCTGGTTTTGCCAAGCATATGGTCTGATGGGGTGTAGAATTCTGTGTTTTTCTCTTTTTCTCAAAAGAGAGAAGAGGGTAAAGGGTTTGGTATATGTACCATTGACTGATGTTCCCAATGTTCCAATGTGATCTAAGAACCAGCTAGGCTGGGATTGGATGGTTGCCAAAATTTCAATATAGAGCAATTTCACTAAATTGGGAGTGATTTGAGAACCTGACCTATTTGTAGAGCAGTTATGGGTACCTGAATCCATCATAGGACCTGTGAAGGGTCATTCATATCCAAGGACAGTCACAAGCTTTCATTCTCTCTAACAAGCTTCTTGGAAACTGAGCTGCACCAGATGAGGATTTCACATTTCATTCTTGAGAAATTTAGCCATTTTCTCTCACAAGTCTCTCGAAAGCATAGCAAAGCTGCACTTCTCAAGGGATTTCCCATTTGACTCTTGAGAAATTTAGCTGAACTGTATGTGAATTTGTATATTGAAAGTCACCATGCTCAAAATTTATTCTCTCTGAATATGAGCCGCACCTCACAATGATCTCTCATTTTGCTCTGGAGAAATTCAGCCATTTGCTCTCACAAGTCTCTTGAAAACTGAGCCTGCACCTCACAAGAGATTTCACATTTCACTCTTGAGAAATTCAGTCGAACTGTAAGTGAACGTGTATATTGAAAGTCATCATGCTCAAAATAGGTATATTCTCTCCAAAATTGAGCTGCACCTCGCAAGGATCTCACATTTCATACGAAGATTTCAGCCCAATTGTAAGTGAATTTGTATATTGAAAAGCCACTGTGCTCTAATGTACTCTTTGTAACTTTTTAGTTTCCAAAACTGATTTCACCATTGGTTCTCTGGAGGTTGTTTTATCAGTACGGAGGCGGTACTCAGAGATCACGGCAATGGTAAGCTTTCTTGTGTTGATACTCTGTGTGTGTCTGTGTAATGCCTTCTTCTCATGGTTTGTTTGCGGGAAAATGTTGACCTCATATCTTTGGAAAGAGATCGAAAGATTGGACGCATTCTATGCAGGACGCAGTACCTCATCGCGGCTTCTATGTGATCAAACTACATGATTTGAAAGGAAGTTTTTCTCCAGTCCCTGCAAGTCAGGGAGAAACTGTGGCGGTAGTTCTTTTTGGATCCTTCACAATGGTGGGATCACAGATCAGAGATGGTAAGTGAACATTAAACCGTCTGTCAGAGTTCACATGTCAATAGAGCCATAGCTCTTGTCCGTGTCAATCTCATTTGTTGTTCTCTCTTGGTTGCTATCCTGCCCTGGTCTAAACTTGGCAGAAATTCTTTTCAGGTCCTTTGCAATGGTGGGATAGTAGTAGTAGGCTGGAAAAGGTAGGTAAATGCAATATGCTGATGGAGAAGGTCAGTGTGGCTTTCTCTGTTCTTATGATACCATTCATGCCTGGGTTGTGGAGAATACACGAGTGATCAAGCTGATTGGGATTTCTGGTTTTAGACAAATGAAAGGTACCCAAATTTCAACCATAAGAAGACACAAGAATTACTTTGGCTTGGGGACTGATGAAATCTGCCATGGTTGGCATCATGTATGGCTGCAATGGCACCAGGCATAGTGCAATTGAGCATTTTTGGATGGAATCAGAACCTTACAAAATATGTGAAGGATGGACAACCTGAGAAGGCAATGCAACTTTTCCATCAAATGCAACATGAAGCAATGAGTCCTGACAAGTTCACTTTTGTTCAGGTGATTAATGCATGTGCTGGTTTAGGAGCACTTGAAGATGGCAGGCTTGTTCATGATGTTTTTCGGTGCAATAGCTTGGTTGGCATGTATGCAAAATGTGGGAGCATTGAGGAGGCTTGGAGGGTATCTCAAAATGTGGTCACTTGGAATGCCAGGGTATTGGAACATGTGAAGTACGGACAAGGGCAGAAGGCACTGGAACTATTTCGACAAATGCAACAGGAGGGTGTGTGACCGGACTCTGTTACTTTTGTGGGGTTGTTGAATGCATGTGCCAGCATGGTTACACTTGAAGAGGGCAGATGTGTTCATCAGCAGATCATTCAAAGTGGGTTGGAGTCTGATGTCTTTGTGGGGAGTAGCTTGGTTGACAGGTATGCAAAATGTGGAGCATTGAGGATGCTGGGAGTGTGTTCAACAAGATGCCATCTCAAGATGTGGTCACTTGGGATGCCATATTTGGGGGATGTGCCATGCATGGGCATGGCAAGGAAGCTCTAACATTTTGAATGGATGTGTGAAGAAGGTGTGCAGCCAAATGATATCACTTTTATTTGTCTTTTGTCAGCTTGTATCAGCTTGTACCCATGCAGGTTTGGTGGATGAAGGCATCACTTTTATACTTTAATGGCCATGGACTATATGATTTCTGCAAAATTGGAACATTACACCTGTATGGTCAACCTTCTTGGCCGTGCTGGCCATCTACAGGAGGCAGAGAATATGGTCATGGCAATGCCCTGTGAACCACATGTGGCTGCATGGATAGCTTTGCTCGGTGCTTGCAGAATTCATGGTGACGTGGAGATGGCAGAACATATTGCCAAACAAGTTCTTGAAATGGAGCCTGACAGTGCTGCTGGTTATGTGCTTCTGTCAAACATCTATGCTGCTGGTGGCAACATGCATCTATGTGAAAATGTTGAAGGTGAGAAGAAACAGCCAGGTTGCACTTGGATTGAAGTAAATAATGAGGTGCATATGTTTGTAGTAAAGGATCAAGACCACCCCAAGATTATTAAAATTCATGTAGAACTGCAGAGATTGTCAGGGCTCATGCGTGATGCCCAACATGCCTTGTACAAAATTTGTTCTGCATGATGTCGAAGAAGAAGAAAAGCTCTTTCATTTGTATCACCATTGTGAGAAACTGCCTATTGCATTTGACTCATCAACACAGCTCCTGGTACTCCTATCTGAAGAAGGAAAAATCTACAGGTTTGTGAAGACTGCCACACTTCCACAAAGTTCATCTCAAAAATAGTTGGAGAACAATCATGTGAGGGATGCCAATCGGTTTCATCACTTTGAAGATGGTGTTTGTTTGTGCATGGACTAGTGGTGATGCCAGTAATCAGGCTTGTCAATCACTATATCAGGAGGCTGCTTTAACAGGAGGAGAAACTCAGCTTTCTCCCACTGTTTGCATTTCCTGAGGACCAGGTGACAAGCCAAAAAATCTGCTTCTGACAGTATTTCCCCAAGCTTCCTCCACTTTTGATTCCACAGGAGACTGCAAATTATCATCTTCATTGTCTGGCATTTCCTCTTCATGAATGATGGGTGTGGGAGGGGTTACTATCCAGCTGTCAGCCACAGCCTAGTCTTGTCCTTGACCTTCAACATCTAACTCTACTTTGAGACCTTTTGGCTTCGACAAGCTGGGAGTGATGTGCGCTGTCAGAGGAGTCTGAATTCCATTTCATTGTCAGATTTCCACACTTTTGGGTCACAAGATGCAATCAAACATGATGTATGAACAGGTTGAAACCAGTGACCTGTTGGAGATCACTTTTCAAGTTCTGTCTCTGTAGCAGGCCCTGTTGTGAGATTGCTGCCACCACAGGTTGCAACACCAACTGGTGAGAAACAGATTGGAAGCATGGGTGATAAGGACGGCCTCCCCTCCTTACCCTTTTTATTTGCAATTAATGCAAAACCTGGCTACTGAGGAAGCCATTGCTGTTGAAGATGGAGGCTCCAACGAATGACAATCCTAGCAGACAGGAGGAATTGACAGTTCTGAACTAGGACATGGTGGAAGTCAGTTCAATGGCAGGTCCACATATCCATCCCAGCAACAACCTGTGGGTACTAAGAAAGGTATACTCCCCTTAAATTTCCACTTGTTTTTCCTTCCCAAACTTTGGAAGTTTCCAGTCTTTTGTCACGTCCCACTGGTTATCTCATCTAAGGTTTCAGCTTAACATATGGGTAGAGTACTTTCTGGGAAATCACAGGTGGCATTCTTGCCTGTTTCACATGTGAGTTGGAAAGGTTGCAAGAGCGGAGTTATTGCCATTTAAGTCTAACTTAATGTCATTATTTTGAACAAGTGCAGCATCTGGAGCTGGGTTGGAATGGAATGTCAAAGCCTCAGCACCGGATAATGGTTGATTGGCCACAGATGCACAGGTTCCACCAAGAACAATTGAGGAAATGGACAGAATTGTGGATTCACTTTAGTCTCGTAGCATGCAGTATCAACATCCAGTAGTCATTCCAAGTCATCTTCAGGTGCCTGAAGCAGATTGCACACACTTGAGTTTTGGCAGTTTTAGTGCAGATTGTGGAACCATTTTTACCACAAACTTTGGCATTGGGACTACTGATAAAAATCAGGCTATGATTTCAGAGAGCACTCTGGCAGTTCATGTCCCTGTGGAGCAACCTATTCCTTTTAGGTCATCTACTTGCCTCGGGGTCTGATATTAATGAACTATGTCAGTGCACAGAGCTGTAGGCTTGAGATATGTATCTTGGCAGAGGGAGCCTTTCTGTTGTAGGTAAGGGCCAACATTTTTAGTCTTTATTCGGTGGCACTTCCATCCACTTTGTGCATTGTACTCATGCACCTGAATGTCTGCTATATTTTACAGTATACCTTTGCCACTGAGTTATGCACACCGAAAAGAAGCAACATCTTTAGAGAACTTGGCTGTCAGCAATGATGATGTGGCTTCTATTTCTCCTTCGGAAAAAGTGACCCACCACTTGAGCTCCCAAAACCTGATCCTATGGTCCTCATTACATAAATACTCCTCCATCAGTGAATTATGCAGGATTTGGTTTAATGCCTCAACTTTCTGGTGGCCAGTATGGGTATGAACCACCAGATTTTTCTCAGTTACTTTGCAGGATTGTGTTTGTGTCAAAATTTAGTTCCCTAAACCCTAAACCTGGGAATCCTCCAAGGATAACAAGAGCTTATTAGGATATTAGCTATTTTGCTTGCATGTATGTCTCTCTTCTTCAATTCTACTGTGTTTTGGTTGTTCCATGACTTTTGTGTTTGATCTTCAGAAGAAACCCATGTTTTTCAGAATTGGGTGAAGAAGATCTGCATCTTTCAATTCCATGTGCTTTCTATGCATAAGAAGATCATTCCATTACTTACCCTACTATTATTCTAGCTCTGTTGGGTGGACAATCAAATCCTTTGCTGCTGCTGCTGCAATGTGTGCAGTTGTTACCAACTTTCTTCTTTTCCATGTGTTCAGATAAGTGGTACATCCCAATTTACATCATTCAACTCTCTGTCAACATGCATGGAGGGAAGACTTCAACCAAAATGTGCTCCTAAAATTCATATCACAAGTTACAGAGTGGCTAATATCAATGCTTTCACTGGCAATTGCAGCAGGGGCTGTGGCATTGTATTTGATGGTGAAAATGGTGAAATGCACTTGTTTTGAATGTTGTGTTTTTGCATGCAGATCTGCTGCCAGACAAGGAGGCTTTGGATTGGAACACAAGGATGAAGATTGTGCAGGGACAGCAAGAGGGTTGGAGTACCTGTGTGCCAAGGCAAGCCCACCTGTGATATACCAGAGATACAAGCCCTCAAACATTCTGGTGGATGAAGGGTTCCATCCCAAGTTGTCTGATTTTGGCCTGGTCACTCTTGGATCTGTTGGGGATAACAGTCATGTCTCCACACATGTCATGGGCACCTATGGATACTGTGCACCTCAATGTGCCACAACTGGTCAGCTGATATTGAGTCAGTTGTGTGCAGTTTTGGGGTTGTTCCGTTGGAGTTGAATCACCGGTCAGAAGGCTTTCGACGATACAAGGGCTGCTGGGGAGCATGTGATCTTGTTCCTTGGGTATTTGAACTGTAACCTTTCATGGGTTGCCTTTTATGTGAGGTGAAAGTTAGGAATTAGGGCAGTTGTTTATTTCATTGTCAAGGTGGAAATGGTTGCATCTATTTGGTCATTCATGCAAACATTGTCTTTGGAACTTTACCTTGCACACAGACACTATTCCTGTGAGCTGATGCATGTACATGTGTTGGAGTCCTTAAAGATTTTACATTTTTAACCTTATGTTAGGGGCCTCTTTGTCAGAAGAAGATGAATGATTCCTCAAGCTTTGATCTTTTTGGTCAGAGGAAGAGTAAGGATTCTTCAAGCTTTGATCTCTTTTTGATTAGAAGAAAGAAGAATGATTCTTCAAGCTTTGTCTCTTTGTCAAAAGCAAAAGAATGATTCTTCTACAGTAGTAGGATTCTAGTTTTTGTCTATACTCAGACTTGAATTTAGGCTTAAGCCTCAGTCTCTGAGGTCATGCTCAGCAAGAATTGGTTCCAAGCACCCAACCAGACAACTTCAATCTTGTATCCCTTGTGATTCCAAAGCAGGAGCTGTCAGGATTTGGGTTTTTCAGTTTCCACTATGATACAAGCTTATTGCCTCTTGCTGGTTATGTATTTTGTGAGAATAAGTGCAACTCTGTCGATTTATCAAACTGAGTGTGGGTTGCCTTCTGTGGGTTGGGACTGATTTGTCTCAGCCTGGCCTTTATGATTGTAAGATTCATCTTGAGATCCTTGTGCTCTTTTGGAAATTCTTTGCAGTGATCACAAGTATGGTTGTCAGGAGTTCAGTAGGGTAGAAGAACCACCAGCATTTTTGCTTCAATTCACTGATGGCAGTTTAGAGTTGGAAATTGTCTAGTTGTGGAGGGTGTGTTGATGTGCATTGTAGTAGAGTGCTTTACTGTAGTGATGTTTTCTGGTTTGTGGAGAGTGTTGATTCTTACTTTCATGATTGCTTTCAGTGACAACAGTTGTTAAGTGAATCATTATTACCAATCTAGTTCAAAATTTGTTGCATGTGCACAATGTGCACGGTCATGTGCAGGCCAAATGTACATTTGATTGGTGCACAGGATGCCTTCAAGAAGGCATTGACTGTCTATGAGAATGCGATCCGCTCCACAGCCTTAGACAAGTTTGGGCTTTCTATGGGCCAGGCATATATGTTTCTCCATTCGTAAGTTACATAATTTTGCTGTTGGATTTCACTACCTATGACTGATTGATTCCAACAATCAATCAAATAGAATAGTGCATGTGAGTTTTAGCCATCAGTTGTGGTGCACTGATTGGGTATAACAGCACAGAAATAGCTCAGCATTGATCCAGCAAGAGATAGAGAGACATGCATTGCTAAAGAGCATGGTTGCAAAGTGCATGCAGTTTGTAACTTTGTATGTGTAGCCATTTTGCAACTGTAGAGAAAGAGACTGCAGCTGGCAAGGATGCTGGCAGTACTTAGATGTGGTTACTGGATGAACCATTGGTGGGCCTTGATGCTGAGGTACCTGCCCTGCTCAATGTGCCTGGTTTTAAAAGTTTTGCAAAATTTGTTGCCCATTATAACTGTTGCCTTGCATTACATTGCGGCTGTTGCTCCTGTCTTATGTGCATTTGTCGTAAATTATGACTTGAAACTTGGCACTATATGAAATCAAAGGATACATCACTCTTTATGCATGTAATTATTAATGTGAAGCCTTGAGGAGTTGGTTGACTGGGGGGTGGAAATATCGGAGGAGCTGATTGCCTGGCATCAGCACCAAGGAGGCATTGTGCTAGTGGCTACTCATGTCCCAATCAATCTTTCTGATGCCCTGGCCCGGAGATTGCCCCTCAGGTAATATGCCCGTCTGTTTGCCCTTGTTTATATGTCTGACCTTGCTCAAGCACATTTGACCAAGCTTTGTGATGTGAGAGATTCACTGAGGCCTTCTTTCATGCCATATGAACCTCTGTGCTCCTGAAAGACCCAGTCTTTTCAGATGGGTGTAGCTGATGTTACATTTGCAAGACGCTCTAGTCATGACTGTTAAACTATTTTTCAGGTTTCAGTTGTGATGCTGATCTTCATTTGTTTTGTGCATGCTGCAAGGCACCTCAATTCAGACAGAACACTGCAACAGATTATGTTTCAGCAGAAACAGAAAATTAATTACATTGGCATACTTCACATTGATGATGGCAAGAAATAGGTCTTCAGGAGACCGGAGTGTTCTTATGATCTGTCATTTTTCCATAATATCAGTGGACATTTCAGCAGTCAATATATAGGGATTCTTGAATGAAGAGGTGGTTTGAAGAGCTTTAGGGAAGTAACTTTTGCATCTCTCAGAATCCCATCCACAACCTTAGTGAACATGCTTACTTCCCAATTCGCTTTTGAGATTGGAAGTGCTCTGAATATGAATCCAGTGACAGTTGCTGAAAATTTTGACATGGGTTCAATTTAGGGGGATTACCTGATGCAATCCACACCAATCCTTTATTAGATGTGCTGTTATTCCTTATGATTTCTTTGGTGGACTCTCTTTCCTTTACACACTTTTAATGTGGTGATTGATACTTGTAATGTGAAGCCCAAGTTCCTGTAGAGGCAGGGTTTTTTCAAAGCAACATCCAACATTTTGATGTACAAATTTAAGACATTTTATTGTTTGGTTTGATTGTTCACACTTGGATAATGAGCTTCCACTTGGGCCAATGACATGAGCCACCCTATCTATCTATTTACCATAATGCTTAGACCTATGGTACAAGCTTTACTGAATATTGAACAATTTTGTCATTGAAAATTCAATAACAAAACCAAAATTAAAATTTTTGCGAACATTCAGGCAAACTCTTGGTATTGTTGGAAAGCCTTGATGAGCAGGATTTTATGGAGGTGATTTGATAAATTTTAGACCTAAGGTGCAAGAGATACTGGATTTTGAGTAATTTTTGTCATTGGAAATTCAATAAAAACCTTAAATTTCAAATTCAATTAGTTAGATAACAAATTCACTCTTGGGCTAGTGGCGTAGGCCACATTAGTTGTATACATTGAACATTTCAGCAGGATGAGCCTTGTAAAAACTAAATTCTTACAAATGAAGGGCTACTTACAAAATGAAAGGCAACTTTTTATAGGTGACCACATGTGTGGATAGCTAAAAACACATTCTAAGGACAATAATCTAGTTGTGATCTCAAGGCACTCAAGGTTTGCAGTCATTGTTCCAAATATGTCATGGTGCTTGAAATATCAAGTGATGGCCATGGAATCTTGAAAGATCTCAAACATGAACAGTGAAAGCTACCCACAAATGATCAAGACAATCCTATGTCCAATATTTTGAAGTTTTATTTTTTCATTTGTGGCATCCCCTAAATTGTATCTGCAAGGCTTTTATATACATTGGCTCTCAATGTTGCTTGATTCATTTCTACCCAATGTAATAAAGTAAACACTTTGTTATTTTTGTAGCATCAACGATAAACTCATGGAGTAACTTTCTAGCATGAAGTATTGTAGAATATTCATTATTTTTTGGATGCAAATGATATGAAAAAAATTTATTTGAATTATGTACTTTGCACGTGCATGACAAGTGGGATATTTGGGTAGCATTCTAATTCAACATAAGGGAAAAGAAGATGTAATGTATCAAGGATGAAGTATGGTATTTGCTAGTGCAATGCAATGGACCTCCTCACAAGTAGATCATTATGTCATGATGTGCATTTGGAAACTCTTCATTTGTAAGCAAAAAATTGCTATTTCATTCGTTTGAGGAAGGTCATATATCATCAAGCATCTCTTCCATGTTAGAAATGTAGATGCATTGCCAAATGTAGATGATCATTGCCCTTGTCCTTATTCCTCATGTAAGGTTTCATAATCTTGTTTTCATAATAACAAAAGGTTTATATTGAAGTAGAAGGTGCAATGTCAACATTGTATTTGGGTGCACTTTCGAATTTCCTCACATTTGAGCTAGTAGGGTTTCGTTCATGTCATATACATATACTTGCATAATTATTTGTTGTTTATTGGGTTCATGTAACAAAGCACCACATTTGTGCCTAGCCAATCTTTCATGGACATGGAAACAAAATGGTTTAGGGCCCAATGTGTGAACTTGATTGACACCCACTGATGTGAAAGCAAATACATTGTAGTATCATCATATGTTATCATGAAATTCCTTTGCAACCATATCGTCTCCATCAAGCAATTATTGTAATGCATGTGATTGTCTAAGTAACAATAGTCAAAATTTTCCTTGGAACAACACACTTATGAAATAATAGATTTGCAAAAGTATTGTTTGCTGGCTTCTTTGCCATCCAATGAAAAACATTGCAATGCCAACACACGATCTTCATTTATTGGCAAGCCCCTTCTTCAAAGAATGGTCCTCTTTGTCTAGCTTGATAGACAACTTGATTGTTTAATCTTTACCCTTAGTCTTCTTCCAATTGTGTACCCTTTATATCAATGATGTAAACTGCTTGCACAATAGCCTTTCCTTCGCTTGTGTGGATGATTATGAGGCCTTAATATCTAGTACAAGGAGCGGCATGAAATAAATGGGTATTTTTCTGCATGCTATGAAATAATAAAATATTAAACATATTTAATTATAAACATTCCATTAAATTTAAGATTCCATGGAAATTACATGTTCAAATTAATTTTAAATAAAATTTCCATGAATTGCAAAATTTTAAAAAATTACACTTTTTCGGAATTAATTAAGTTATGTTTGAAAACTTGCACTAAATCTTTTGAAGATATAACATTGAATATCTTGTCGATTCAAAAACTTTTTTTAAGAACTTAAAACAAATAGCACAAGCCAATCAAAATTGTGCCTAATGTGACTTGTGCTATTGACTTAATTGTATGAATTTTGAATGAGAAAAGTAAGTCAAAATTTAGTATCTCCCACATCTTAAGTTTAAAAATTATGAAATCATCTCCAAGAAGTCTCAATCATCAAGGGCTTTTTAACAATATCAAAAGTTGGCCTCAATTTCCTTAAAAAAAATTAGTTTTTGATTTTTTGGAATTTTCTTTTACAAAATTGTTCAATATTCAATAACTCTTTGCACCATATGTCTAAACTTTAGAAAATCAGCTTGGTGCACCTGCCCATCAAAGCATTTTTCAACCATACCAAGAGCACGATTGGGGGGGGGGGCGCTGGGGCATTTCAATCTCATGACACGTAAACAAATAAAGAATGTTCCTTAATACAATATAATTAAATTTTTTTGGAAAGGTTGTAGAAATTTTCCCTTTGTTTTGGGACATTTTGCAAGCTGAAGGGTGTTGCAACCTAAAAAATACATCTCTACCCTTTGAGGTTAGTTGAATTTTTTAATTTGGATCCTTTGGATTAATTTTTTATTTATTGTGATGGAACCACAATCCTGATAAATTTGATCTTAGTGTATAAGGTCAAATAATAGGTGGCTGACCCCTTCATGGATATGTACTCTAAAGATTGTGTGTGATATTCTTGAATTTGGAAATTGGTAAGTGCAAGATACCATCAGGTCTGAATGTAGCTTTAGAGTGATGACTCCAAGCCTCTAGCCTTTAGTAAGCTTATTGCATGGAAATAGGGTAGCTGACTTTATTATTGCATATTTAAGAACACAATTTTTTGAATTAAAAAAAAAATTCTTGCTGAAAATTGGGATACACATAAAGCACCTCTACTATGTTGGGCAGGCCACAGTGAACCAGCACCCACCAGTGCACCATCAAGGATGGATGATATGTGATCAGGAAACAGTTATCTGTTGGGTTCCAGTTCCCTAGCTAACCATGGTGGTAAGCTCAGTTGCTGTATTTACTACCTATCAACCAGGTAGGTAGTAAATAACAGCCCCTACCTACTATGTTTAAACTATCTACTTACCTATTAGTCCCCTATTTTGTTACCTACCTGTCTATATGTTAGACCTACTTCTTACAGAATGGGTTACCAGGATGAAACTGGGTAGTAACTCAGTTGAGGATCATCCACAACTGAGTCATAACAGGCATCCAGTGGATGGTGCACTGGTGGGTGCTGGTTCACTGTGGCCTGTTGGGCACAAAACCCAACTTTCAGAATGTGCAAATATGATATAATTGTGAACATCTTTTTGACCTACAAGTAATGGATATAATTTGAGTTCGCAATCAGTGTTTCTAAACCAAATTTGTGATGTAGCCAAGATGACAATCATCCATCGAAAGGTTTTGCCAATTTTGACTATAATTCAATTATCAAAACAACAAAATCTAACCTTCCTTCACAAAGTCTAGTCTCACACAAAAGAATTCAAACAAATCTTTAGATGGATGTGTGCAATCTTTTTTCCCTGGATTTTTTTTTCTGTTTTTCAACCTGGGAAATATGATTTTGGCACATATAAAAGGTTTTTCTGAAGAAAATGGCCCTAATTTGCCAGATTTCAAACACAATAAATTAAAAAATCAATAGATATCTACGCCAGGTTCAAGCTGGTAGCCAAAACATAAACGGATTCTTGAGGTTTTCAACTTTCATATTTTCCTTATAGCCAGATTATCTTGTGGGTAATCACCAGTTTGGTTACATCACAAAATTGATTAAAAAAAAAACCTTGGGTCCATGTTGGTCATTAAACAAACATTTAAAATGTCCTTGTTAGTCATCAAACTTAACTTTTTAAATATCCTTGTTGGTCAAGTCGAACCATCGAATATGGAGAATGGTAAACACACCCATTGAACTTCGCAAGGGGTGTAAAAAATGGATTGTGATTCCTTGCACGATTTTGTGGAAGGGTTTGGCTAATAATAACTTGAAAAGTGAAATTATATACAAAATTGAATGCACATGTTTCACCAAGTAGGCTACTAATAATACCTACATTTTACTTTTGTGCATGAATGGGTCTGGATTCCATAAGGAGTTGTAGAACATGTCAAACATCAAAATATGAATCACACGGTTTTGTGCAAAGTCATGCAAGGCACAAAATGGCAAGCGTGGTGAACTCCAATGGGGGAGTATAACATCTTGCATCACCTACACATTGAATTGGTACCTTGACCTTCTTGAGTGAAGCCTTCCAAAGGCTAATATTTAAACCAAAAAGTGTTGAATTTAGACTTAGAGACCCTTGATGAATTTAATGAACGTGTAATTGGAATGTTTAGAAGCCCAACAAACTCGGGGTTTTAACCTATGGTTCTTTGGTTCTTACCCCCACTTGACCCCCAAATTTATCATTCAAAAAAATATATACTTGAGTTTTTTCTCAAACTAACAACATGTGTAACCCTAGTCAGAATTTTAAAAATAAATAAATTGGAACCTGTATAAATTGAATTTTGGGGCTGGTTCCAATTTTGGGTCTAATTCTAGCCGAGGACTGGTTCTCAGTTGGAGTGTCGGAACATTTTTCCAAAATTCAAAACAGATGATCTAGGTAATTGGCACAAAGAACTAAAACAAGAACCAGCCAAAAACTGAAACCAAACAACATTGGCTTAAACCAGTGTTCAGAAACTCTTTGTTTTTATGATCCTAAAAAATAAATTAGAATGGTTCCAGTTCAACCCATAATGGAATTGAGAATTTAGTTTCAAGTCTGGTTTTTCAAAAAAAATTCTGGTTCCGATTCTGGTGCCTTTAAAAAAAGACCTTTTTTATTATTCAAAAACTCTGAATCTGGTTCCGGTTTCACACACAAATAGAACCTGGTTTTGAGTCTCAAGGCTGGTTTACCCAAGGAATGTTGGGAGTATAAAGTCACAACGTGGTAACTTTTTAAAACTCCCGGTGGATTTTATCTCCACCGGTTCATCGTACACTTGTAATAGTGACAAAAATCTCTTTTTGGTGAACTCGCATTTAAAAAAAAGATCTTTGAATCTCTACCATCCCTGACCCTCATGCCCTGGAATGGTCTACGCCTTGTCCATTATGTTGGGATGATCACCTAGCACCTTGCCCAACGTAATTGGCAATCTTGACAATGCACTCAACACAATGGCTGGGGACATGATTGTTCCCTAGTACATGCTTGCTTCAGCATTGGGTCAGCTAATTGTGGAAAAACCAAGTACGTGTGTGTACCTACAAGTCATATACCTAAGGGTCAAACATTGTGAGGTAAAATGGCATACATCATGGGCCGAGATACTCAGGATATTGACAACCTTCATTTTCATGGTACACATGTTTTCAACCCAAAGTCCATGGGTCAAACAACCCGCCCCATTACTCTTGGGTCAGCTTCATCATCAACTCATCCTTTAGATATTAGAGTTACCAATAAAGTCACCAGCTCTTCACCCGGTCTCTGGGCCTGTTTTCACCCCCTATCCCCTCTTTCAGTGGTATCCGCAAAGTAATGAAATTTTACTAAATCTCAGCATGAAATGTCAAAACTCAGCATTTACTGCAGAAGGTTGGATCGTAAGTATAGTAGTTGTACGGGTAGGAGCAGTGTGGGCGCTCAGGAAAAAGGAAAGCCAGGATGAAACTGTTGGGAAAGCTAGTTTGAGTCCCAGTTATTTTGCTTTGTAAAATTTTCATTCCCAGTTCTGGGTTTGATGCCCTACTATGCCGAAACTGGCCGCTCTCGCCCCCTAATCGTGAAACTTTATGGATAAGGTATTGAGAATTACCATAGTTATCATAGGCTATGATTGGAATAATTTCACTACTCATATGACAATACCGCACTAAGACTAGAATGGGTGACGAGTCCATTCGGGGATCACAAATTCAATTCTTTTGGGAAAACTTTAAATTAGGTTATGAGATTTAACTACACATGTCCACCCCACCACAACTACATTTTGATTGACAATTTACAAGATGCAACCAATTAAAGTGTACCCCTAAAGTATTCAAGGATGAAACTTCCTTAAAAATTATGAGTATGGCATGGATAAAGTCTAGGGGGGAGTTCACATTTGAGTTGAGAACCCTTGGACCATGAACTTCAAAAGTGATTAACTGGAGGAAAAGGCTATTGGATTGCAACTTGGCTTTGAGTTGATCTAACGAATGCTTCCAAATTAAAATGGATTACCCTTAGGGATGATGGCTCCAATGGTACAAAGTAGGAACCTTGTATGGTATGAAAAAGGTCCAAGAACAACCAGCTGGTAGGTGGGTGAAAGTCTTGTAGGTGGACTAACTTTGAGGGTTACTCTTGTTAGTAGAGTTTGTGGTTGTATTCCAAAAAAATTTAGAATGTTTTCAGAAAGGGTAAGTTTGTGGTGAATTAAAATGTGCAAAGGTCTCTCAACATGTTTTATTCTCACTTCACGAGAGAGCTCAAGCCCACTCAAAATGCATTTCATGATTTCCATAGTATGGAAGGAATTCATGGGATTTTGAATCACATGGACCAATTGCCACAAACTCATGTGTAAAATGAGCCCCCACCTATGTCATGGAACATTGCAAAATATGAGAAAAATACCCCCAAAAGTGGTACCACCAAGGTAAAGCACAAACAAAAAGTTCCTAAGTGTATTTGGAGGGCACCTTCCCCATGAGTATTCCTTGTAGAAAAGAGGAGGGACCATTGTCCCTCATGCCTCCTTAAGAATGGGAAGGAAAATGTCCTTATTTATAGGTGTAAGATCTATCCGGCTCTTAAGGAGTAGGTGTAAGAACCGTCCCACTCCTACACCTTGTAGTCTACAGATGTTGAAGTCCATGATAACATGTACCTTGTGCTTTATGATGGGTAAAGCCCATAGGTGAGGCATTCCCAAAATAAGGGCCCTAGGACACAATCCCTAAAACTAGGTGCAGACTAGCCTTTTTTTCTTGCTGGTTATAGCCAAAGAGCTATACTAAAATTAAAAGTGCAAAAATCAAGTTTTTTTGAGATTTTCAATAGCCAGAATTTGACAAAATTTAAGAAAAATCATCAAATTTCTATACATGTTCCAAATTGTTATACAAACCATCATCTCAAGCTTTTCTCTTTGACAAGGTTAAAACTTAAGATTGTTTTAAAATTTTCTAGAATTATCAGTATTACATGGATTATCAAAAGTCCAAGTCTCCCCACCTAGGAAATTGAACCCCAAAAGAACAAATCCTGAGAAAATTGAGTGCCAAAAGTCAAGCAACAAGCCACTTTCCTACTTCTGAAAATGAAGTTTGTCAACAAGGGTTTTTCTTTTCTTCCAATCCTTGAATTTGGTTGTGGTTCACCGGTGGTACCCATCACATGGGGGAAAGAAACACAGGATAGGGGCCAGGTGCAGCCTTCTACATACTTGGGGTTGGGAATTGTGCTTTTTTTTTTTTTTGGTAAAAGTAAAGAGGTGGGTTCTTACAAGCCTTAAGTTCCACCTAAAGTATATGAAATGTAACTCTCATTTTCACCTACATCCTTCAAACATAATTTTATAAATCTTAACTATTGCAATACTTTTCAAAACTGGAAACTTAATTAGATCATTTAAACACCTCATTATCCATGTTTTTTTTGGGTGCATTGTTAATCATGGAGTTTCAAAGGCGCCAAACCAATTGAGAATACATATTTAATGTGTCAACCTTGGCTAAGCTACAATTTTTTTCATGATGCAAGAAGTTTGATCAAAATTTTCTACTATTATTTTTTTCACATGAATTAGTGTGTGTGAAAACACTAAACCATGATTATTGTAAATCATCCAAATCCAAGGTAAATACATGGTCATTCAATGTTTGAATACTACAATTTTTTCAAATACTTTGTCACACATATTTTCAAAACTTGTCACCTTGTGACACATGTGCTCAAATCCTTTAATCTTATTCCTTGCTCCTAGGCCCCCTTGACAGTGGCTATGGTGAGGGATTATGACCCAAGAAATGCTGATAGCCCTCAAAAACATAACCAAAGGCCATCTCATGGAAATTCAGAAATTCATTTATTTGTAAGCCTTGGTTATGAAGTGTAATGTAAAGTGATAAAAGACTTTGCTGAGGCTAAATGTATCTCACGTTTGTTTAAATATCCAGATTTCCAAACTCAACAAAATGTTGATCTCATTGTGTTTCCATTTGCAGATAAACAATTTGCAATCCAGCCAAGAGTTCCCAAAAATTCCACCAATTTCACAAATTTGAAAAATCCAATGTTGGTAAAAAATAAATTAAAAACAAAATAAAAGTCTGCTGGATGATGGAAAGTAATGTAATACCATGAAAATGCAATAATTAGAACCTTGTGATCGAGGAAAAAAAGCTCTAGATTAATCTGAGGTTATATAGTGAGAATTCAAAAGAATTCTAATTAATTCATATTTAGATTTTACTTTGATAAACATTCTATATTTAAAAAATTGATGATCATTTAAAACTTTTAATTATTGATTCTTTTAATGTAAATACTAATATTAATTAATTAATTCTAATTCTTAACTTTTAATTTTATAATCATTTGGTTTCATTGTGAAAAAGAAATTTTTAAAGGATATGCTAAAAACAGGTAAATATAATGGTAAAGGAGCAATGTTTTGTTTTTGGGAGAATTTTCATCACTTGGCAATCAAGAAAAGGAATTTTCAATCTTTCAAAGATATTTTTGGAAAAAAATGGTATAAAATTGCCATATATAGAAGAAAAAAAAATTGAATTTGCCAGATTTAAAACTATAGCTTCTAGGATGTCACTTGAATATAGTGGGTTTCCAAAAGAAAATCTACTTGGCTCTCTAACCTATGGCCAAACTTGGCTAATTCCTCTTTTGGAAGATTGCTAGTTCACCTCCCTCACATGTTTGGGAAACAAAAAAAAAAGCCTTGTAAAGGATGTGAAGGTTTTGAAAAGGTATTTAAAAAGTAATTGCAAAAGACAAGATAGTTGTAAAGGATGTGAAGGTTTTGAAAAGGTATTTAAAAAGTAATTGCAAAAGACAAGATAGTGGTAAAGGTACTTTGCTCTTTCATATCCATGTAGGTCAGTAGTGGCAGGGAGCGAGGCAGTTAGGCTTGGAAGATTCATTTCAAGGGTGCACAAGATATCATTAAGCCCACTTCAGATCCGGGGTTCCTTGGAACAAATTTGGACTCATTTGAAGCAAATTGAATGCTTGAGTTGGACCCTCCCTTGGACCTTAGCTTGCAACTTGGTTCTTCAAATGATGAGCTCTCCTGTGAGCCCTTTTTTGGGTCTTATAACCAATTGATTTTTCCTCCAAAATGGTGTCATGTAGGTTTAGGCTCTCTTTGCCACTTTTTGGTCTTGGACCCTCATCTAAAGGTTGTGGGTCCAATGTATGACTCTCAACCAATAGGATTGCTCTATTTCATTGGACCCTGGACCTTAGACTCTCATCTTAGGTGGCCCTTACTATGAATAGTTTGAAGCCATAAACTTTAGATAAATTCAAATAATAGATTTTCATAAAATACTGGAAAAGCATGTATGAAACATGTGCAAGATATTAGACTATTCTTTAAAGTCATCTTGTCTTTGAACCTTAATTTCATTCTTTATCCCTAGTTCATCCCGACTGAAAGTTATCTGAAAAATCGGTGAAATTGATAAAAAGAAATACCTAGGATGAAGTTCATCAGATTCAAGGTGAAGCCAAAAAAAAAAAAACATAAAACATAAAATGGACACAACATTAAACAATAATGAAGGTACACAACATAGGGTTAGCCAATAGTGAAGGTTTAGCACTAGGGCAAATTAAAATGTGAGCATGAAACTCCTTCTAGCATCAACTTTGGTGCTAAAAGGAGTTTAAGGTCAGGTTGTATGCTAGTGAACTTTTTTTGTATTTTGTTATGTCAATTTTTGTATCTCAGTCTGTTTCAGGCAAACACAGGGTTTACAAATTTCTCTATTGTATGTATGGAACTTTGTCAAATGTCTTGCTTGGGAGTAAGCCAAGCTCCCTAAAATTTCATCCACTTAGTAAATTTTTCAGATGCCTTCCTTGGACTTGTGGTTAAACTCCTTGTATTTTCGTCTTTGATGCAACTTTCTCATTGGATGCCTTCTTTAAAGAAGTTGGACAAAGTTTTTCATATTTTCATCCATTGTGCAAGTTCTCCAGATCCCCTCTTCAAAGGTTGTGAGTGAGGCTAAGTTCCCTGGATGTCTTCTTTCCTGGAGAAATATGGCCAAGTTCTCTACAGGTAGTAGTCATCATCACATAGGCTGATACTTGTGACCCTTTTGTTTTCTTCCAAACCTTTGGTGGGTGTGACAAAAAGATATTGATAGGTAAACAAATGGATATTGTGAAGGAATCATCTTTATTTTTTGGGGGGTGAAACTTAATTGTTTTTAACCTGAAAAGTATAATTTGGACTCACACAAAGGATTTTCCATGAAAAAAATGGCCCAAATTCACCATATTTCCATAAAGGTTCCAATAAATAGCCAAGAATATAGAAAGATGCCTATATTGTTTTATTTTCATATCTAGTTTATAAGCCATAGTTGGCTAAATTTTCTTTTCCATGGTTGCAACCAGTATTGGGCAATTATTTGAAAAATTTCCAACAAAATTGAGAACCATGGTCATATATCAAAATAGGGTCTTTGATTTTTTTGAGAACCATAGATACAAATCTTGTGAATTGTCATGATAATTCTCATGGTCTATTCCTAAAGCTAATAAATGCCCCAACGCTTCTCACAATCATAGTTGTGCTTGTATGTGCTTTAGGACTTATATTCCATGTGAGTGTACATGGCATATTGAAATCAATTTACACTCCATAATTTAAAAATGAATTTAATATAAAATATTAATATTAAGTTGGTGGGTACTTAGGTAGGTACATAAGTTAGTGTGTAACTGTATTTGTTTTGCATGTACACAATTTTACACAACATAGTATGGATGGGGGGGGGGGCCTTGGGTGGGGCGCGGCTCAAAGTTTCAATTAAAAAAATTATGATGGGCCAATCAAAGTCACCTCATTGCCAAAAGAAACCCAAAAAAAAAAACACTTTGGGATGAACCATAACTAAATGAACTAATCAATATGAACTCCAATAATTACTCAAGCTCTTGTAAAAGTCTCAATCCAAAATAGTGATGAATCAAGTTCGAAATGGAAAACTACTTGAAATATGGACACGTCTATTGTAATTTTTTTAATGAATTGGTTTGGATAGGTATGTCCCACCCTATGCATATCTTCTTTTTTTTTTGTTCAGGGTTACAGATATGCATATACACATCTAATATTAAATTAACTAGTTTAAGGTCTCCTAGGTTTTTTGTTTCTCCTTTATGAGCAATGAATTACAAGCTTTCTTTATATCACATCACACTTTGTTGTAAAGGAATTTCAGCATTCCCAAACACTCAAATACCCAAGCATTTTGGAACATTGAATTTCATGTCAAAAGGACCTGAATTTGCTTTTCAAAATTTGAGGTTTGAATTTTGGGAGAAGGTTGAAGTCTATTTTTTGTGACATGGTTTCGAGTGTAAATT
>Ga0116227_10003888_pt1 | contig 32796 bp, 16 predicted proteins | sample S1TSphgellanicum_FD_89693 | JGI IMG/M metagenome (GOLD analysis project Ga0116227, IMG submission 89693) | Host-associated microbial communities from peat moss isolated from Minnesota, USA - S1T2_Fb - Sphagnum magellanicum MG | ecosystem: Host-associated > Plants > Peat moss > Unclassified... | reverse complement strand
ATTTCATCTCAACCTCACTTGTGCATTGTATATATATGTGTGCATGCATCTCTTTTTAGTTGATTAGTTTATACATTTGACTGGCTTTAATCTTTTTGTTTAGTAGAATTTACTACGTATCTACATCCTTACGACACCGTACGTCACGACACCATAAAGCTTTATGACCCAAGTTAATGCCTCGTCTAATGGAATAATTTTATGACAAATGATGGCCATTATATTAACCCCATCCATCACAAGTATAAACCAAACAATTTTGAATTCAAACTTGGTTCTTCATCTTGATCAAAGCTTTTTTTAACACTCACAAAGTCCACAACTTTTTGCACTTTCATAGTAGTTTGTACATTGTCCAAAATTTTGAACCCAAATTCATGTCATTTTTTAATGACTTTCATGCAATTATCCCAAAACAACAAGACAATATTTTATTGAACACTTATACACAAATCAATTTTAACAAGTTAGATTTTAGTGTACATGGAAACATGCAAGGGAACAAGGAGTCAGGGCAACACTGCTTAGGGGTGAAAGCATGTTAAAGTAAGAAACAAAGTAATCTTACAAGCAAAAAAATAGAATTGTGTGACAAATAAATTAAAAACTTGCCATAAATAAATAAAATAGTTTGAATAGTAGAAATCATGAAAGATGACCATCTATGGTTTATTTGATATGGTATGTACATCTCAAAATGTATAACATTATTAAAAGGCCTAGAATATAAATTTGAAAAATCTATTTTTGCTTGTTGAGCAAGGATGATAAATTGGCATATTTTATCTTGTTTAAACCCCTAGTTAATAATGTCTTAAGAAATTAATAATAAATTAAAGTTCCCACCAATCAAATTGGAGTTTTGTTTGTTAATTGTTATATTAAACCAAATGTAACATGCATTGTGTAACATAATAGTAGTTACAAATTAGTGAAAGATTTACCACCACCATGCATCTAGTTCATCATTTTTTCATTTTTTCAACATTCAAAAGTTGGAAGCAAAGGAATCCTAATCAATCACCAAGAACTTGTAGTTCATAGATGTGTTGATAAGGGCCCATTGAATGCAAGGGACCATCAAAGACATGCACTAGAAATTGTGTGTTTTCACATTTGATTTAAGCCTGCTTTACAACAACAAAAGAAATCAATTGATGTTTTGTTGACAATAATTAAGTTCAAGAATGTATCTTTTGACCATTTAAAAAAATTTAGATGTGGAATTTTTCTCATGACTCCTTAGGAATTCATTTGTACAAAGTTTCCCAAATTCATGTGACAAGGGCAATATCGTCTTACCATAGGTAAATTGCACCAAATTTACCATTAGTAGTGAAACACACTATGGTGGATTGGACCATAGTGTTTTTTACCACTAGACTTCTAGGGATTGAGGTGATGGACACTAGGGTGTTAGCCCAAAGGAGTTAAGGTGATAGACCTTTGAATTAACACCCTTGTGTCCATCACCTCAACCCATGGAAGTCACTAGGTAAAGGAACTTCCCCTTACATAAAGAAATGGTGTCTTATGGGAAAAATCCCTATACATATTATTGTACTTGGAAATTCATGTAAGAACTTGATTATATGTTTTAGGGTGCCTTCCACATATACTAAAAAAATGTACTAATTATTTATATATCTATTGACATAATTTTAATGCATTTTCAAATTTTTTGATATATAACCCATCACACAAAATCAATTGGGAAAAAAATTAATAATGAGCAATTCACATTCGTGAGAATGTGATAGTTATGATGAAACATGTAAAGAATGCAAACCATGATTGAAAACATTGTAAAAAAAAAAATGATTGAAGAGAGGTAAAAGAGGACATTGAGGTTTGAGGTGGTAGATTATGTTATTTTCATGACCACATTATAGACAAATTTTCTAGTGATAATCATACAATGTTAATAATGACCAAAATGTGTTTGTCAAACATGAAGTTTTAAAAAACTCAATGAATTTTCCACCTTAGAACTTAATGTCATTGGAATGGTGTCACCTTTTGTGCTTAATGTTATAAAGTTCATTTTCACATTCTTTGAAAAGTTGTATTTCATCCAATTTACAATGTTACATGCTATTTTATTGTTGTTAATGGACTTGCGAGCTTTTACAAGTTAAAGTTGAACCCCAATTAGGAGTTTAACAAAACACATGGTATTGTCACCAAAATGGAAGTTCATTCCTTCCTCCACATATATTTTAATAGACCTGACAACACCCACATATTCATGGGCATAAAATATAAAAACCATCAAAACCAACATATTAATTATTTTAATATTTCAAGTACTTAGGATAGTTCATTTACCTTCAAAGCATAGATGATAACATGAGTAAAATTCTACAAGTAATGGATCGATTAGGTTTTCTTCATGACATTACAAAAACAACACCCAACATTATTTTTTCAATGCAATATTCCCCCTAATACATAATGAATCCCACCTTTATTGCCCCAATAGATAGATGTCTTAAAAGCACATATCCCATGAAAATTTGACAAGTAGAAATTTTACTTTCACAAACTATCCCCTCCACTTTTTCCATACTCATTCTATAATTTTGTACATTAGTCTTAGTAGTGAGCCCAAACTTCCCATGAAACAAACATAATCCCATTTAAAACTCCAATATACATAGGTATTCACTTCCTAGTCAAACAATCCCCATTTTCAAACACATCCAAGCTTGAGATTATGAAGCCATTCCAAATTAGCTCACAAACTCCTTATAGATTTTCATCATCTTTTCAATTTGCATCTTCCCTAATCATCTAATTGTTTACCTCCACAACCCTATACCTAAAATTCGGAATACAACATAAGTCTTGAAAATTCAAAGAAGGAAACTATAGAAGCTATGGCCATGGGCAATCTTCCCATTAGCAAAACGTTACCACCAAAAACATGAAGACAAAGAATCAATAGAAAGACTTAACTCTTCAATGCCCATTTCCAAACTAGTGCACACCTTATATCTTGAAGTCGAACAATCCTATCTTTGGGTGGTACCACTAGGAATGTCACACCTTGATTTTCCTAGACCCATCAAACTTTGAAAAATCATAGGAAACATTTTAATGAACATTTCATAATTAAAATTTTTTTTTATTACATTCCATAAATTTTGAAATCTCAATAATATAAAAAAATTTATGTATTTTGATGTTCCTATTCATTGCATTTAGAAAAAGTTTTAGAAACCTAACACCTATATTTTTCCTTGAACTTTTTGGTTAGGAACACAAATTTGGAACATGATTTATGATTTTTTTCTCCTAAGGTAATTTGTAAGTCATTTTATTATAGGTTTTTATTTAGAAATTAATTGATTAAATATGATTTATTTATGAATTTTCAAAGTTGAAGCTATCAATTTTTTAAGGGGTCATTTTAATTAGGAATATTAATTTATTTTTTTTCAATTTTTAAATTTTCCAAATAAACTTCAAGCTCTATATTAGTGCATGCAATTGATAAACATGAAAAAATAATAATTTATAATTGTGAAAACATTTAACAAAAAGGGCCTAAAAAAATTATTTGGCTATTTTTGGTTCCTTAACCACTCCTTGTAGTGGTACCACCCAAGGATGGGTTTGCCCAATCATCACCACACCGTAATAAGAATTGCACATCCCCCATAACCTACAAAAGAAAAACAAAAGTCCTTGAAAAAGAAAAACATTTGCCATCACCAAACAATTTGAAATATATCACAACAAAACCACTAAGCATACTACTATCAAAACACAACAACACCTATGATACGTTGAGTAGCAACACATTGAAAATGAGCACACAATTGTCTTGCATTCACCTGCAAGCAAAACAAAGCACATAGCCAAATCAACGAAGATTCTTACGAGTAATTGTTTTAATGATCATTTCATTGACCCTTTTCACTAATCACAATCCTTGCAACCACCGAAAAGTTTGTAAATCTTGTCTTGTCATTTCTTCCTCATCCATTTAGGTTAAACCCATTCCCAAGTCACAAAAATACAATAAAATTCCCAGTTCTCCATTACAGGTCACATTATTACATGTTCACACAGGATGCTTAAAATTTCCCCCTGTAGACAAACCTCGCTGGGTAAAGTAGGTATGAAATGAGTGCTGTGACCGTCTCCACTGTCCAGGCACACTTACAGCAAAGTGAACCTTTTTGCAAGCGTTGGACTTGTGGCAGATCTGCAGCACAAAAAGGATGTCATTGTTTTGTCATTGTTGACAAATCTGCAACTGTCACTTGCATCATGCAATTGAGGCCTTTGCTCCCCCCCCCCCCAAAGAAAGAGTTTGTTTGTTTGCTGTTAGTTGACTGGTCCCTTGCAATGAAACCCATGACAAGATGTGTGGCAGATGATGTCAACCTCGACACGCACAACGAGAATTGCCAACTAATTCTTGCAAAATTGTAAGAACCCTTCAATTAACAGAACAGTCTGCCAAGCTCACATTCTGAGACTACTACTAAGTACCGTGTGGATGAATCTGGTGAGCAATAAATAAAACAAGGGGGGGGGGGGGGGGGGGGGTGTGTCACACTGTGGCCTTGCCATTTACATTGAAAAAGTAAGTAAGTATCTTCAGGCAAAAGAAGAAGAATTTTATGGAAACCTCAAATATTTCACCATGCAAAAATATAATCTTCAAAAAAATCCTCCAAAAGAAAACCAAAAATCCTTCAAGATTGTATTATAACTCTATTATAACTAATCTCAAGTTTCAACACAAGCCGAAAATATCATCTTTCAAAAATCCTCGTATAAAAATAGACCTTTTATTATTATTACCGAGGGGCCAAAATGGTTTAAGCTACTATACTCTATAATGAATCTAAACACAATAATATCCTTGCCTATCAAGGCAAGGCCAATAAAACCCATCTTTGCTTGTTGGGTTTATAGTGTTCATATGAGTGTCAGGCGGGTATCAACTTTTGAACATTACCAGGTATCAAATCTGTCCCGAGGCTGATTTTTGGCTGGTATTTGTGGCAGGTATATATACTATGTACTTGATATTGAGATCAATATAGCCCTAGTATGAAACTGGTATTCCCTCAAGTCCCTACCAGACAGGTGTTGGTTTGAGGCTGGTATTTGGTACCAGTCTGGTAGGTTCTTTCATACCCGGGCCAGTGTATATACCTGCCCATGACGGGTTCACACATTATTATATCCAGGCCGCAACACATATATTTCCATCAACATTTGGCCTTGGCATTTTGGAGACTGCAAATAGTGCACATATTTATAGAGTTACCCCTAAAGTTACCCTGTGTTTGGTCCCTAGTTTGACCCTTTAATACTTGTTTCATCATAATTTTGAGGGTATCTGTAAGTGAGTAAAATTGGGTATCATTTCAGAAGATTTACAGGATCATAGTCTGACAATCCTTGAATTTAAAGGAGCCAGCAGTCTAGGCGGAGGTGCCACAAATCCAAAACTGGGGGTGGGGGTGAAACTCTTGTGAGGACCTAAATAACTAGTTTGATCCCCTGTTTTTGCCATGTGTACTATTTTCATCCTGACTTCTCATTTGGCCCCCAGTTTCGGCAAAACTGGGGCCCAGAAGCTTCAGGATAACTCTATTAAAATTGCAAATGTGAACTTCATATTCTTGGGGGACCTGCAAAGAACTCTATTGGAATTTTGTGACCTTTACTTTAGGTGATTTTTCAACAGTAAGACAACTCTTTTTGCCATCGAGAACTTAGATGGGCCAGGGGGGGGGGGGGGGGGGGGTTTTTTTTTTTTGGGGCCCTTTGGGGGGCGGGGGGTTGTGGGTTTGTGTGTTGTTGGTGGGGGGGGGGGTGGTGGTGGGGTGTCTGATTTAATTCTTCATGGGCCCTTTGGATGCAATGAGGTTTGTGCTCTGGTGATGCTTTGGCTGTTTTGGCCTATTCCCATAATTCAAACACATACCTTTTGTAGGAGTTTGCAGCTTTTGAGTTTTGGAAAATGACCAACACTGTGGATGTCATGGAGAAAGCATATCTGCTTTTTGGAAAATCATCATCATCATAACCTGTGTTCATTTGTTGGCCTGGCCTACCAAGGCAGGCAAGGATGTTGTGTTTAGATTCATTATAGAGTATAGTAGCTTAAGGGATTTTGGCCCCTAGGTAATAATAATAACAGGTCTATTTTTATATGAGGATTTCTGAAAGATGATATTTTGGCTTGTAAATTGAAACTTGAGATTAGTTATAGAGTTATGATATCTTGAAGGATTTTGGTTACTTGTAGAGGATTTTTTTTCGAAGGTTATATTTTTGCATGGTGAAATATATGAATTTCCATAATTCTTCTTTTGCCTTCAAGATACTTTTTAATGTAAAATGCAAGGCCACAGTGTGACACACCTCGTGTTGAAATATAGAAAAGAGCTACAGACACACAAAAAGTGGCAAGAAGGTGAAGGAAGGTGTACCAAGATGGGGGGGTGCTGGTTCACCCTGGCCAAGGGAATGAAACCCTAAAATCAATTGCCAATGATGGGTAAGTAAACTCCTTTACCCACATAAACCTAAATGTATATTGGGGGAGTTACATATCCTCCTACCCAGCTCATAACTTTTCTTCAACAATTAATAAATAAAAGATGAATATCTAGGAACATTGATATCTGAATCAGATTAAAGATGTGAAAATATGATATCCAACTAGGGGAGATATATATATATATATATATATAAAGATATAATATTCTTATCCAACAAACAAAAGAAAAGCAAATATCCTTATTTGATGCATATTCCAAAAAGTGATATTTGCCCAACATTGGTTGAAACCACACTGCCTTACAACTAAAGTTCCAAAACAACTAATGTCCAACTACATTATAACTAAAATATGGAAATAAAAGAAATTAATAAATGAAATGTCACATTGAAAATCAAAGAGCTATATTGTAGTTGTAATTAAGTTGCAAATGGGATACTTATATGGTGTAATTTATGCATTGTACATTTAAAGATAACCAATCACATTTGATTTTTTGGCAAGATTTGATTTTTTGGCAAGTTGCACTTTAATTGCATGTGACAACTACATTACAATTGATATAAATGTGACACCCAATCAACAATTATGTTGCAACTAGTGTACAACATCAACACATACAGTCATGTGACCTTTATGCATTATCACCACCCATTAAATATGACACTTGCAACTAATTGTTGTCACTATAGAAATGTTACCTTTCCATTATTTTGTGATTATTGTTCAACTATTAATAAGTTAATAATTAAACAAACTCATATCTAATATTTAATAATTAGCATTCAATTTAATTTACTTTTAATAACTCATTAATTATCACATATTAATTAATATTTAACTTGCTTAATTACTATGAACCAATTAACTAAACTAAATAATTAACATTTAATTTGAATTGATCAATTTAATTTGAATAATTGATTTTTTAATTGAGTGAAATAATTAATTTATGAATATATAATTAATTAACTATAAAAATTACACTGATTAATAAAAATATTTAATTCAAATAATTCATCATCAATTAAAAACTTCAAAAAAAAAAAAAGAAATTCATAAACTTAATACTGAATCTTTTACTTCTTCGATAATAATGCTTAGTTATTTCAATTCAAATAATTGGTTATTTCATACTAATTATATGTAATTCTAGATAATTAATTATCCAGAATAGCTAATTAACAAATTAGATCAATTAATTCAAATAAGTAATTATTTCATAACTATGTATTCTACCAAAACTCATATTTAATCTTTTTAAATCCTCAAAAATGAATTATATATTTTACTAAATACTAATTAAAATAAATAATTAGATTGAATAATTAACTATTTAATCTGAATTAATCAGTTTAATTCAGATAATAATAATAATAATATAATTTATATAACTATTTTTTAAAATTAAATTCAGATAGCAAATGAATAATTATTTGAAATAGTTAAGTTAAGAAATTAGATGAATTGGATTGATTAATTCAGATAATTCATTGGTTACTTAATTTAAATAATTAATTACCAGATTTAAATATCTGAAAATTAATTATTTAAATTCATTAACTAGCTAATTATCTGAATTAGATTAATTACTTTAGATAACCAGTTCAAATAATTAATTCAAATAATAAACTATTAGGTAAACCAAATAATTAATTTTGCAAATAGAGATGATTAATTGTTTGAAGTTTATCTAAATTCAAATCATTAGTTATCTGATAATCAATAATTAATAATCTGAATCAGAATGATTAATTCGAAAAACTACTTCAAATAACTTTTATATATAATTAATTATTGATAATCAATTGACATACATAATTGTTAAATAATTACCTGTTTAGTTGTACACTTACAAAATGAAAAAAACACACAAATAATGTGGTAAAATGTTTTTTTAATTGCAACCCAAGTTGCACTTAATGTGCAACTATAATATTTAACCCATATGTTTTGTCCTTGAATTTCTTTTCAGAAACTATAGAAAGAAGGTGTCTTTTTATGTGTGTTCACATCAAAATACCTATGCCAATTTGGGATGGCCTCAGAAAATATTAACCCCAAAAGGAAAACAAAAAAATAAAAATTACATGACTAGTCTTTAGCTCAATTACCCTTTTACCTTCCTACCTATTTGCTTAACCAAATAAGTAAATAATTAGTACTACTTGTTTACCTATGTCCCTAGGTAAGCAAGTAGGTATTTATTGTATTTAGGATTTACATATTAGTTAAGTAGGTAGGTAGGACCTACCAACTTACCTACCTATGCTTATGTATCAACCTACTTAACTACTTAAATAATTATTTATTTTCCAAAATTCAATTAATATGTCACATGGCAACTTTTGACTGCATCATGTGTCATAATTTAAGAACATATAAAATGAACAATCATAATGGATGGTGGAGATCCATATTTTAAAAATAAATAAATTTTCATTGATAAATTCCCATAGTGCCACTTGTCAAAATTTGATGGATCAATAAGAAGTAACCATGATAGTTGCAAACTAATTGCATTAGAGTAGCACAATAATTATTTCTAGATAGTTGTTATTGAGTTGCACAAGTTGCATATGTATACTATTTCACATATGAAGAGTTGCATCTATTGCAACTAATGTAATTTGTTTGATAACAATCATGCTCATTGAAGTATATTGAGTTGCAATGAGTTACAAATGGTCATTGCAATTCAAAAATTCAATTGCAAGGCCAATTGCAAATCACTCCATTTTTTCATAATGAAATGAAGAAAAATTGAATCATGGAATTTAAAGCAAAAAGAGTAGTTCATGAGACAATATATGACCTCCCAATACTAGTTTAGGTTTCATGCCAATAGAAAATTTAGCCATAAAAGACAAGGATAGCTATGAAAATAAGAACAATGTGTGGGTGGAAACAATTTAAAACAATTTGATAATATAATTGAACATAATTGTAATTAACCACAGTAGCATTTTCAAAATAAAATCCCATAAAATTTGGAAATCATACAAGATTAAATAAAAAATGAGCTTTATTAAAAGATGGGACATTTAATTAATTGAAAAATGGAAATTTAAAGAGAACCCCAAATCTTGATTAAATTGGTTCAATTTTCAAAAGGGAAAACCATGGGAATCATGATGGGAGGCTTGAAGAACTTGGTTAATAGATATTTCATCCCCATCAATCACTTACTTTTAGCCCAAAAGAAAACCATATACTTCAAAATTTTAGTCCAACTAAAGAAAGCACATTATTTTTTTTGGGGGGGGCGGGGGGGAGTGTTTTAGGCAAGAAAATGTTTTTTTTGGGGGGTATATTTTGGGGGCAATTTTTTTTTTTGATTTCATCTAGCATTTTGATAAACGTATAAAATGGATTTTGATACAAAGGTCTTCAACATAATTTTTGTCATCTTTCAAATGAAAGTAATTTTTCAATAAAATGTTTTTTTTCAATGCACTTATTTTCATTTGAATAAAAAATTTGTCTAAATGTTTTTTGTGAAGTCACATTAGTCAAAATTTTCAATTGTAATTGAAATGGTACAATTAATTCATATTCAATATATGACTAAGTACTTCATCAAGTTTTGCAATTATTTGAATAATTTTTAGAGTATATTTCACTTTGTAGTATATTGTGACAACATCTAAATTGCCACAATACTTTTTAATCAATTAATATTAATCAAAAAATGTAATTTACTTTGAGAATTGCATTATTAGCTATTGAACTACTTTATTTCAAGTATAATTTATGAAAAACTCTTTTAATATTGGTTTGGTGGAAGTTGAAAGTTGGACATTTTTGAAAAATGCTATTTGTGACAACATTTTTTGGCCACCATAATGTGCTTTCACCAAGTTCCCATATATATCATTTACAAACTTATAACACATAGTCTACTAGTTCAATCCATAGGGGGACAGACCATGGAATGGTGGCTAGTTCATTTTTCCTCTATAGTAATATTTTAAGTAATAGTGTTAAACAATCTATCCCATAATGGTTTTGCCCCTTACAACAAATTCAGACTAACAATAATTAAACTATGAAATGTTCCATGACACTTTCAAAATGTTACTATTCATATTCTTCCCCTTATATCAAGTTGAAACCAACAACATTTAAAATAAGAAATGTTCCATGAAGTTTTTCTTTTGAAAAAAAGAATCACATTTATGTTATATCAATGTGATCCATAGGAATTAGTTGGGGGATATGCCTTTCCAAGCTTGGAATGTTTTTCCTACAATGAGACTATTTGATTGGCCCATAAAGAAAAAAATTTGGAATTTCAAAAATTCCCAAATATAGAGGTATTCATTCCAAATAAAGGAACATATTAGTCCCAATATTGGCCCATCTATATAGGTTCCAAGATGACAACATCAAACAACTTGCATATTGATATTGGGAACATGTTGGGAACTTGGAGAGCCCATTGGGAATTTGATGGGAACACATTATGAACCAAAAAAAAGAAAATCCAACACCCTTTTTATAGGCCCATCTATGCTTGGTAAAAAAAAAAGTGTAATATGTTTGTAGGTGAATGTCAATGATTTCATAATCAATATTTCATCACAACTATTTTATCACGATGAAATGTTTAATTAAAAAAATGGGCATATGAGCCAATCATGTTCCACAATATTCCATGGAAGTTAATCAAAAGGACATTAAAATCATCACATGTTGAACTTACCAACCAATCAAAAATTATCCATTGAACTTGACATGGTAAAAATCGATCTCTACTTTTGCATGGCATTGATGATATCATCCACCCATAAAAGCAAACAAATCAATCATCATATGAAAATCTTGTTTAAAGAACCTAAACATTTATAGTGGAAACCTATCCATGAAAAACAATTAAAAGCCTTGACGATTACATTTCCATCTTCCACTTTAAAAGATATAATGGACAAAATTATTACCAACAATTTTCACAATACACATGTTGAGATCCACTCAAATGTATTCTCATTTACACCATACTCATTATAAAAAAAAGTCACAAAAAAATAAACTCATCCAAACATCAATGAATGGAGATATTGACCTTAATGATGTGCATCATCTACAAATTCTTCCTCATCAATTGCATATGAATTTGCCTAGCATTGGGGTGCCTTCATGTTAAGGGGTACCACCTAGGACTAAATTTGGTAGTCCTTTAATAAATTTGATTACTCTTTATTTGAAACCATAATCAAAATACATAAAATGAAAATTCAAAAGATATTTTCTTTACATCCCTTGATTCAAATGCATCAATCACATATGTATGAAAATGGAAGGGCTTATAGTTTTTAAAACTACTCCTCAAACCCCATGATGGTTTTTCTTTTGCTCTTGATGATATCCTTTAGAACAACTTAGGGTAGCCATAGCTTGAAGATTCTTAAAACTAATCTTGTAACATGGCATTTCACCTTGTAATGCATTTCAATAAAAAACATTTTTTTATACCCATTTGAATGTTTAATAAAAAATCCTTTTGAAAATTGCAATGATTGTGACATCCTTTATACTGCACTTTAACTTGAAGATCACCAGAAAAAAAATGCAAATTTACGATTAAGGTTTGTGATTATAGTTTAGTTGCAAAGCGACAATTTGCAATTAAACTCCCCTTAATCACCTAAGACAAGCTACAAGTAACCATTAATCACAAACAACACAATGTCGTGATGATATCATCAAATTATGGATGAACATAAATATGTATATAGTTTCATTCATCATATACCTATCACAATTGTATGGGCATTTGTGACTAACCATGTGATTGTTTTGGTGACATTCAAAATCACATCATATGTTGTTCCCTAGATGTGACAAGTGGCAATACTAAACTACGAGTTTTTTTAATTTTTCAAAACTAATAAATAAACTAGATTATTTCAATCATGCAACCAAAATTTGCCCAAAGTTTAGGGCGATTAACTAATCAGATAATGCCACATTTAACCTTGTTTGATTTTTAAAAATCAAGATATATTTCAACCATCCAACAAATGATGGTTCTTATTTACACATGTGGCATTTCATTTTGGTGCCATGTGACAATTATTGAATAGTGCAAGTGTTCTACCTACCTATCTATTTGGTTTAAACACCTACCTACCTACTTACATGTAAACATTTTTTTAATATAGTTTCTCAAGATGGGGGAAGACAAAACATATGGGACAAGTTGTGAAGTTGTAAACTACTTTGCAATTAAGGAATTTAACTATAAACTACTTGCCATTAAAAGGCTTATCCCATATCCTTCATTTTCATTTTTACCTTTGTAAATTATGTAATTATTTAAATAAGTGAGTAACTAATTAACTAACTATTTAACTAACAAATAAATTAGCTAATTAATTACTTAATTAAAAAACCTAGCTACTTAACTAGTAGTAATTCATCAATAGTTTTTAATTACATAATTATATAAGTAACCAAAAAGTTATATTACTATTAAAGATTATTAAAAAATAGAAATATTTAATATTTATTATCTATTATTTATGATTAATGTAATAATGTAATTACTATAATTATTATTATAGAATATAATATTAACATATTAATGAATTATAATTTTATAAATCATAATTAAAATTAATTGTCATGTTGTAATAATAACTAAAATAAGTAACTATATTAATCACTATTTAATGATAATAATAATAACACAAAAATAAAATTTTATAAGTATAATAACCCTTGGATAAGTTTGTAATATGACCTTAATTTCTTTTTTAATATTCCAAATACAATTTTTAAAATCTCAAGATATATAAATATACATTTATGTATGATTGATGTATTGCCTCCCTTACATATACCCTAGTGGATGTAAAATAAATAATGTATACATTAGACCTATTACACATAATTAACATTTATCATTTTTTGGTCATTTTTACAATTGATGGGTCATACAAGGGCCTTTTAGGTTGAAAATAGTGCAAAAATCATCCCATTGGAAGAATGAAAAAACTAATATTTATAGCATAGTCACAAATGTGACCAAAAAATGTTTAAGGTGATTTCTAGTTGCAAAAATAACCAAGGTTAGTGGCAAGCAACAATTATGCATGTAGTTTCAAATCAATTGGTTACATTTTGGCCTTTCATATTAGGGGATGTGCATTGATATTCCACAAAAATATTTTCATCAATAATACTCACATACAAATCTGCAAATTGACAGACTAACATGTAATAAACTTGTAGAATCACCGCACATGAACAACTAACTTCAATTATTATGTTCAAGATATATCTTTCAAACATAAAACATCAAAATACCTTTTTGCACCATTGGAAAATCCATCACATCATCATCATAAATGCTTTTGATATCTTTTGGATACATTGATTTATCCATGTGTATGTCGTCATCAATTGTGGGTCATGAAATAAACATGGAAAATATTTAAACTTGTTTAAAAAATTCTCTACATGTTCCAATTGAAAAAAATCATTATTGTGTAAAAAATGTTATTTATTTTCATTAAAAAAGAACTGCAAAAATTTTTACTTCCTACAAACAATGGAATGAATGACAACATAATTTTTGTAAAAAACAAGAAATGAATAAGAAGAATAGTTAATATCACCAAGTTTTACCCTTCATCGAAATTTGGCAACTCCAAAGTTGTGAACAATATAGTATAAAAAACTTTATTATAAAGTTTCCATCCAATGTCAATTCCATTCATGCAATATTACCTAATCTTCCACATCATGAAGCTACAGTTGGTCTATCTTTAAAAAGACAAATATTGGAGTACCAATCACCATATTTGATAGGAAATGTGCATCGAAGCCTTATTATGTTAATGTTGCATGAAATTTTCATCAACATATTATTATAAAACCATTTTAGAAAACAATTAATCCAAAATGGGTTGATGTGTTCACATTATTTAAAAACACCCAACCCACTAATGTTTCTTGTGACATATAAAATAAACCATGTGACCAAAACAATGAAAATGGATTTGAAGATGATTAAGAACACATATCAATGGATATTATGGTGTAAAACATATTATCTTCTAAACAAATTTATGATAATTTTGAAAATGCTATGATTGTGGCACCAAACGAACTAAATTAGGTCTTTGCAAGATGTTCATTCATGTGAAGAGCTAGATTTTCCAATAGGATTCTTTTAGCATAATTCATAGCAACCAAGGAAAAGAAAATTCTTATCAATGGTTTTCAATGAGAACTTTTGCACAAAAGTCATAATTTTGTCACATACATATTACCAATTTTTTAAAAAAATTAATAAAATGTTGATTCATCCTTTTGTTTCATCATTTCAGACTTGAATATGTAAAGGGAAATTCCTTGGATATGAACATCAAGTATGTGATGTCATAAACAAACCAAATTTGCAACTTATTTTATAGTTTGATCAAGGGTATAAGGATCTTTCAAAACAATGTACTTCATTTGATTATTTAAATTAGTTAAGGAAATATATACTTGCAGCAATTCATCAATTAGGTTCCCCCAACAATTTTTTTAAACATTTATTAGTCCGAAAAACAAAATGACTTCCTTTACTACAATGTTTATATGATTCAAATAGCAAAATCTTTTGGGATTTGAAATTCCATTTGACAAGAACTTGAAAATGTTGTAGAACTTAAACAATGTGATCCTATTATATTTAGACATTATTATGACAATTGCAAGACATGTTTTTGTATATCCTGTATGAAAAAAATACCACTTTAGGATTTTTATTAGTTCTTTTTTGTTTAGAGAATTTCAAAATCATAAAAATGAACATGATCATGGAATTTTGTGGGTTGTAAATGCACCAAGTTATGGTTTAAATTCTAACAACACAATTGAAAATTTTGTGAATAAATATATGACATATGATATTGATGGACAAGTGCCCAATCTTTATGAAGTTCAAACACATTGTCACAAAAACATTTGTAAGAAAAGAGTCGCAACATTATTAGTATTATTATTTGCAACATTCTTTTGGATGTTCTCTAAATACGGAAAAATGACCCAAGTTTGAGCTGTTTAGTACATTAATTTTTCATTTAAAATAAGGTTTTAAATAGAGTCATCCATCATTCCACATCGTGACGGGGTCAGCAATTTCTTGGAGTTTAGCTTAGGTGTCTGTTTTAATTTCTTCTTATCTCTTACATGGGTGTTTATGTCATTTGTAGATTGTTTTTTTTAATGTATTCAATATGCTATGTCAAATGTCAAGTTTTAGGTGTGTTTATTTTAAAGTTTGATGTTTGTTGTATTTGATGTGTCACTTATTTGTCTTGTGTCTTGTGTGTTAGTTGATATTATGTGTCTTGTGTGTTAGCTATGTGTGCTTGTCTTATGTTTTCAGTTTGTAGTCTACAAGCAATTTTCAAGGATGTGATTTAAGGGCCAAATGGAAGATGGAATGAAGGAGGGATTTCATAAAACGTAAAATCATAAAACATGAGAAAAAAATATTCATTCTATTCACCATTTATTAATTTCATAAGAGAGTTTAGATGTGTAGTTCGAGAACTTCTAAAAAACATCCATATCCTTTTTGAGGTTCTTTGTTTTTTCTTGTCAATGTGTTTTTCACTTCAAATGCAAAGACCCAAGCTTTGTATAAATGTCAAAGGCCTAAGATTACAAATGTGTGTTGTGTGCTCTTTGCCTAAAAATTACAAAGATTTGGACTTTGTATTTGTTAAAGACTTGGGACTTGGTTTTCAAAAGGGATTTTGTCAAATAACTTGAGTATAACCATCGCAATTATTTCTAATTGTTTTCTCTAATGCCCAGACCCAATTAGTATTCCAAAATGAAATACCCACCCAACATTGGTTCAAACTTGAAATTACATACTTCCCTTATTAAATCTAGAACTTCTTTAGGAGCTAGATGCATTCAATTATGTGGAACATGCGCATCTATCATATTCCTACATAGTACATTGGGTCACTTTGAGCCAATTTTTTTTTTTTATGCCCAAATCCTAAACCAATGCATAGTCTCTCTCCTCCTCTATGGGCATAGCCAACAAAAGGCTGGGAGCTGGAAATTTGGTATGATACAAATTGGATACTAGCTAGCCTAGGGGGAGTAGTAGTTGGAGAGGTTCAGCACAACAAAATTCAACCAATTGCCTTTATGAAAGACTGTTGTACATGTTGCCTACTGACATGGCCACTACTACTTACAGTTGCCCACTTGCACCACAAAACTTTCCTTTGAGTTAGGTACACAAAAGGTACACCATAAGTAATCCATCTTGGGCCCAGCCCAGTACCTTAACCCACCTTCCTTCTTGGGTTCATACATTGGAGAACACAGAACAGGACTCCTTCCTGCAAATTCATCACACACACATAACTTATCCAATCAAGGGATGTTGTACCATGGGTGCAGTATATAGAGGTTAAGCCCACTCTTTTCCATCATTCTGCTTCCCTGCAAGGCTCTCTCTCAATGGTGATCTGGGGATGATGATGCAAAGGGAGTGTCATGTGTCAAAATTCTGGGCCAGAGTGCAAGCAAGCAGCAGCACCCACCAGTGCACTTGCAGGATGGTGGATGATGGTGTGTGGACAGAAAACACTTTTTCATTGCATTTCCGTCCCACAGCTAACCATAACGGTTAGCTATTTACTAACCATGCATCTATCTACCTACCTACCTAATAGTAGTAGTAGTAGTAGTAGTAGGTAGGTACCCCTTGTTGTTCAAGATGTGCATGATTGATTTACCTACCCTTACCATCTTGAATGACATTGAGGGATTTTGACCAACATTGTTGTATGCTTGTCCCATAGCTAACTCAGATGATTAGCCATGTATTGACTATTAACCCATGTTGGACTGGTATTCATATTGGTGCAAGGCAGGTATATATTTATATATATCAAATGTTGGGTGGGTACCCACTTTGACGGGTGAGAACCATCGGTTCTTGTTCTTGTTAGTAAGAACTGAACTGGAATCCAATGTGATTTTGAAAACTAGAACATGAACCAAAACTGGAACACGATTTCATATTCTTAAGCCAGGTTACTAATTCTCATCTGGATTGAGAGCCGTTGGATGTAAACACATGAGCAAGAGAGTCGTCCATATTCTCCAAAGTCAGGATGATAGCTATCATGCAATATGACAGACTCTTGACAACAACATTCAAGTCATTGTGCCTACTTGTCACCTGTGTATTTTTGCAACACTATCCGAATGATGTCAAACCAGCCTTGAAGCAGGCACACCCAAAAGTTAGTTTAAATACATGTTGAGAATAATGTCAGCCATTGGGTTGAGCTCTGGCCAACTAGGTGGTATTCCCCCAGGCAATATTTCTTAACATCTCTCTCCGGGGTTGGGGAGTAGCCTACCTAGGGGTTTAAGAAAAAACTTTGGGTTGAAGCACCTTGGAGGATGTATGTAAAGTAGGCACTTGACAATGTGAGTAACCTTGGCAAGTTGAACATGATCCAAAGGCAAAAGAGTTAAAAAAAGCTCCAAAAAAAAAGCTAATGACATCTCCCAAGTTGTAAGACTGACACTATTTCTAGTACTACACACATATTTGTAAGCTGAGAACTGAAGCCACATGGCCACCTTCTCCTATGATCCCTAGGGACTAGGTAACCCAGAACCCACCAATGCACCATCCATTGGAAACCCATCATGACTAGGTTGTGATTCTTCTTGTGGATGAATCACAACCGAGTTAGGGCTGGCATGAACCAGCACTGACCAGTGCACATCCACAGGATACCCCTTATGACAACAAGTTATTTGGCAATCTGTAGAGGCAAGTACCCCGAGTGACAACATTTGATTTTGGTTTGGCAAAAGTGGTTAAATCAACCAGAATGCCTCAAGCCTATTGCAATTGAGCAATATTTGAAGAGCATGACCTAATACATGCTTGGTCGTGGTATTGGGTACTTTGTTTTTAAATTCATTTTAGCCTCGTCTGCTTTTGTGTCCTCTTTGAAACTTTCATATTAGTCTGGTCTTTGTATTTGATTCAAGACCGATTTGTCCCTAGAATGAGATAGTATAAACTATAAACTATAAATCAGTGTTGGGCAAGTCTTCCAATTTGGAATGTTAAACCCCAGGGGTTTGTGTTCACGTTATTGTGAACTTGCTTAAACAGAAGGCCTTTTGGTGGAACCATCACAAGAACTGAATCAAAGAACTAACATTCTCCTACAATGGGAATTATAACCTTGAAAAACAAATCTTGAACACAGATTAAAATTTCTTTCAGTAAGCAAGCTTTTTTTTATATAAGACAGTTGACAAGTAAACTGAATTATGTAGATACTTGTTCAATTTTAATCAGGTGTAGAGAACTCCAAACCTATATAATCTTCAATTTTAATTTGTTGTAAAACTCTGTACTCATAAAATTTGGACAATCTTTGGTGAGTGTGTGATGTGTATTTGAAATTAGACCTGGTTTTCGAACTGAGCTGAAAGGTTCTTCAATTTCAAAAAATGTGCCAAAATGAGAATCACAAGGTTTTAAAACTTGAAGAATTGAGCTCAAACCTGCACCCAAAGCATGTACCCAAAAAACTTTAATGTCAAAACTAGGATTGAAGGTTCTCTTTAAAAAGAAGAACCGACCAACACTGGTATAAACCTAATATATTGGAATTGGTATAAGGCAAGTATAAATGTGATATTACCTCAGGACCCTACCAGGTTGGTATTAATATAAGGTTGATATTGCCTTAGGTCATACTAGTTTGGTAGGATTTTGATATCAGAGTTGCTACTAGACACAATGTTATATACTAGTCCAATGCTAGTACTTACAAATGTTGGATGGGTACTCAGTTTGGTGCTAAGAATTGTCAGTTTCAATTATGGTTAGTAAGAACCAAATTGAAATTGGGCTTGATTTTTAGTAATCAGAACTTGATTTTATTTTCATAAAAGATCAGACCCATAACTGGGTTCCAGGTTGTATTTAGGTGTGGAACTGGAACTAAGATTTTTGAGAAAAAATTGTCACTAGAACTGAGCCTGACTAACCAACAATTAACCATTTGTTCCTGTCTAGGTTAATAAGAATCAGACTGTAATCTGATTTTCAAAACCAAAACCAGATTTTTTTGTTAAAAAGAGTTAAACCCAATGTGAAATTCTCAGCTACATTTGTGTGTGAAACTAGAACCAAGATAATTCTAATTTATTTTCAAGAACTGGAACCAAAGATTCCACTAACAAACATTCTCAAAACTTCAAATCAAATTCCACGCAAAACCCAACTTTTCATAACCCAACTTTCATTCTACCCCAACCCCAAATTTGTGGACCATGTACTGTTGTTGATGGAATCCTATCAGCTGTAGTTGTACCAACCATTTCTTGCACTATCTCCATGATGTTTGGCCCAGGTGATCTACGGCTATGGGGTGAACAATAGCATGTTTCATTCATGTTGTCTTTCCTAAAATGTCACACACTTGGGATGATATGGAGATGTACAATAATTCAACTAAGTGGCCAACATTTGAGGATGTAAGATATGAGATGAAGCTAATTCCTCAACAAAACTGAGTTATGAATTCTAGTCCATTGCCAGGAGCTAGTTTCCCATGGAAGTAAAGTGTTGAATTGAAGTCCTTTTTGTGTTAAGAACATCTCCAACACAAATCAGCAAAAATGGTGGGTACAATATGTTTTGTATCAAGTATAGCAGTCAATCAGTGTCAAACCCAATTGGGCCTGTACATTTGTGTGAGTTACAATGCCCTCAAAGTGCACTACTAAAAGGAAATACAAATGTTTTTGATTGGCCCAAATGGTCGTATTTATAGTCCCCCACTTTATAATGAAACACTCCAAACCTTCCTTTGAACTATGGTTCCTTCAAACGTAAACCTAATTCCCATTTACTAACTATTTTATTTGGTGACCAATTTCCAATCAGAGTTTGTTTATTTGTATATAGAAATTAATTCAAACAATGTGATGAAAGACATAGTTGTTATCTGTGGATTAATTTGTTAAGTTCATAAAAAATAAAACATCTTGATTTCACTAAGATGGATCTTTTTTAAAGTGGTTAAAATTTTCATTGGGAGTGGTTTAAGAATTTGTGTTTATTTCCTTAGTTTTAGCCATGGAAAGTTAAAATGAAAATTTCATTTCTCCCTTTAATAACCCCTTGTTGCAAAAGAACCTAGGTTTAGTTTACCTTGGTTTACAAAGGTGATTATGATGAGAGATTTAGGAAGTTACCTGGATTTGTCCTTGTTTTGTTCCTTTTTACCCTTTTCTCACCTTTTACTTACAACCCCCTTTATTGTCACTTTGGACAACAAGTAGGACAACACAATTATACTTAATTCCAACCTACCACTAGGGCAATGGTGATTTATTAAGTTAGTTCCTTGTTCAATTATTATCACCCTAGTCAACCAACATTAAGCTCATCACATCTTCTTGCTTTCTTTTCACCTTCTATCCTTTCCACCCCCTCCAATCCTTATGTACTACACAACAACCTTGATTTGAATGGGGAATCCTCATACACTGAAATTACTTCTATTCTCCATTTTTCAAGACCACAGCACCACATTCAAGATTGAGATGTTCAAGGATTCACATTGATAAATTGTCAAAATCATTTAATGTTCAATTAAATACATGAAATTATTCCTAGTGTTTTCTTAATATCTACTTCTACCATCCTATGATGATTGAAACATCAACTAGCTTCTAAATATGCCCAAGAAAAATACAACTCCTCCACAACTTCCCTTTTCTATCTCCTAATTCAATCCAATCCTTTTAGAACCCTAAAACAACATCTACCCCCCTACAAATCATTAACATTCTTTTTTTGTACCTCCTCTTCACCCTTCCCCATTCTTGAACTCCCTTTGCACACTCCTTTCTCCTTCTTCCTATCCTTTGTCATTGAAAACAATCCTTGAATAATTGCCACCACCTCCCTTGCTTCCCATTCATATTTCCATCTCTTCGTGTCCTATATTTTTGGGTAGTTGCAAGTTAAGGTGGTTCAAATGCAACAAGAATCCCAATCCCATAAGTTTAGCATTACAAGAAATCCCAACTTTTTTGACCAGGAATTTGGTAAAACAATCCTTCACATGATTTTTTTTCCCCATGTCCAACTCGATCAAAATGCCATTTTGTGATTTAGACCCAACCCTTTCGATTGGGTCTTTTTAGTTGGTCTTTTTTATTGGGTTTTTTTTACTAGGTTTTTTTTACTGAACCACCATGACAATAATATAATTTGGGCAACAACTAGAAATACATTTTATTTAAAATAAATATGAAAATATTAATTAATTAATTACCCTGCTTATCTTACTTTACCCTACCTTAACCTACCCACCTACCTACCTACCTACCTACCTAATTAATAAACCTAATAATTAATGTCAAAAATATTTTATTTATTTACCTACCAACCCTATGTCTTAGGCCTACGCTAAGCCTCCTAGCTTAGTCACCTAGGTTAAGCCAAGTAGCCTAGGCTAGGTGGTTTAATAGGCTTTGCAACTTAGGCTACCTAATTAGGTCACCTAAGTAAACAAGGTAGCCTAGGTTGCAAGTGTGGGGACTTGAACTTCTCATTTCCACATTGAGGAGTCAAGTCCTTAACCATTGCACCACCAACCCATAAAGTGATTATCTTTGGACAACATATTGTATAAACATGATTTTGGACTAACATATTATAATCAACTTCCATGAATTTTTTTTCAACATATTGCATTAAATGAACTTGAATTTTTTTACACTACTTACATAAATAGGTAGGTTATAGGTAGGCTAACCTAGGTAGGGAGGAGGTACCTATTTATGTATGCATGTATTTAGGTAACATGTAGGTTATAATCTATTAAGCCTTATAGGTACCTATTAAATCTATGTTTATACCTACTTACACCTATGCTATTTAGTAAGCTATGTAGGTACCTACTAGCCTATAATTAATAGATCTAACCTAAGCATACTAGGTAGGTAGCCTAGCTTATTAAATAGGTCTAAAGTTAAACTAGCTATTTTATATTAGGCTAGGCCATTTACTTAGTGGCCAAGCTTAGGTTAGTTACATACCTACCTAGTAGGCTTAAATGGCCTAGGTAGCCTAAGTTAGGTTACATACCTACTTAGTAACCTACGTGAGGTTAACCTAGGCTACTTAAGTTATGTATCTACCTAGGTAGCTTAAGTTAAACTACGTACCTACTTAGTAAGTTAGGTTAATGTAACCTAGGCTACCTAAGCTATGTACTTACCTAAGTAGCCTAGGTTAGGTTACATACCTACCTAGTAGGCTAAGTTAGGTTACATACCTACCTAGTAAGCTAGGTTAGGCTAACCTAGGCTACTTAAGCTATGTACCTACTTAGGCAGCCTAGGTTAGGCTATGTACCTATTTAATAGCCTAGGTTAGGTTAATTTAGGCTATCTAAGCTATGTACCTACCTAGGTAGCCTAGATTAGGCTACGTACCTACTTAGTAGCCTAGGTTAGGCTAATTTAGGCTACTTAAGCTATGTACTTACCTAGTAGCCTAGGTTAGGCTAACTTAGGCTATTTAAGCTATGTACCTACCTAGGTAGCCTAAGTTAGGTTACATATCTACTTAGTAGGCCTAAGTTAAGCTACCTAACATGTAGGCCTAGGCGGACTAAGTTGCATTATATAAATACCTAGTAGGTTTAAGTGACCTAGGTTAAACTATTTAATTTGTAGGTGTAAGTGGCCTACGTTATGTACATAACTACCAAGTAGACTTCGATATCTTAAATTAAGCTACCTTATACTTAGTAGGCCTAGGTGGCCTAAGTTACTTATTTAACTAGTAGGATATGCTACTTACCTATTAGGCTTATGTGGCCTATGTTATTTATTTAGTAGGCCTAGGCTACATACCTAGAATAAGCCTAGGATAATAAGCTACCTACATGCTAATGGGTATACCTAATAAGCCTAGGTCACCTAGGATACCTACCTAGAAGGCTTACATTACCTAGTTTAAGCTATTTAGTAGTCTTAGGTTATGTCCTAGGTAACCTACTAGATAGGTTTAGGCTAAGTGTGAAACATTTTTGCACACCTTCAACATGAAGATATGCACTCACAAACCTGCTTGGAAGTGGAATTACTATGTAATTGTGGTCAAACAAGTAAAGTGGTTCAATGTAATGTAATGAAGTTCACTAAGAATCTAATGTGTTGTGTGCATTTGAAAGATACAAAGACATGTGAGAGAATTGTAATTCACCATGATGGAATGTGAAGGGGCATTATGTTGATGTTCATTCAATGTCACACTTGATGGTTGAACTCTTTTTCTTTCATTTGTCATAACATCTACATATAACCTCATAATTTAACATGAATTGGATTTTTGAAAAGCTAATCTAAAAAGGAGCCATGTTACAAAATCTTATAAGTTTTTATTCTTTTGATCAAAAGTTAAGCCTTGGACTAAAAATCACTTTGCTTAGATTGAGGAAAAAAATAGACAATTTTAACCTTCTCTACTTTCGGCAAGTGTAGCGCCCCAGCAGCAAACCCGATGATGCTGAAATTTGGAGAGAACCTTCTACACCTCCTACACAAGAACTATTTTAAGTTTGACACAAATCCAATAATGGATTTGGGAGGAACAATTATTTGAAATAAAACTCTAGAGGCTTTGTCATGGAAATCCTTCCATGAACTCCACTACAAACACCCTCTACTTCCGACAAGCGTAGCTCCCTCACAGTAACCCTGATGATGCTGAAATTTGGACATAACCTTCTACACCTTTTAAATAAGAACTATTTTAAATTTGACACAAATCCAACGGTGGTATTGAGAGGAACAACTATTGAAATAAAACTCCAGAGGTTTTGTCATGGAATTCCTTCCATGCTTATTTCTTGCACATGTCTTTTCCATGAATGACACCTTTCTACACATAAGGACTAATTTTTTTTTCACACATTCATTTTCCTCCTTTCCCCTTGCCCTAACACAAGATACTCCTCTTACCCTTGGTAAGCCTCCATGACCTTTCCTTGAGTTTGTTCCCCTTGTCCAATGGAAACTTCGAAATCCTTCCCTATAATCAATGGCCTTTTCATCCTTCAAGAGCCAATGAGAATTGAAAATGATTTGCCCTTCAATTAATTTTACGATGAGAATTTTTGGGCCCAATGAGACACAAAAAAATTCCATCTTCCAATCAAATAAGATGACAATCCTCATGACTAATGGGATTGCAAGACTCATCCTTCCCCTTATCTTGGATATCTTGATGAGGTTCTTGAGTTTGATTCTTATCCGTTCCGTTCGTTGACCCTCACATCCTACTTTTTCATCCTAATTATTTCAAATAACTAACTACTAGGACAATTTATTGGTAGTAACAAGTAAACATCCTTGAATCCTTACTTGACTAAATCAATTCAATGGTTGAAATAACATCCCCGTGTACCATTTACTCTTTTGATATCCCCTACTTATTTTTTCTTCCATGCACTAATTAACTACGTAGTACATAGTAAATTGGAATAAAAATTACATCACAAAAACCCCCACATACTTTTAGATCCACCGTCGAAATTAAGGTTTAATGAATCCATTAGATCTAGGATGTTCAAGTTTTCATGAGGTTCCGCCGTCACTCCCACACCTTACGCCTACCCTAATTTGTTAGATAAAAGAACTTCGACCCCTTATGAATGCAAGTACCACATTGTCTCTACTACCCTCTTGGTTTTTTGTTGATGTAGGTGAGAATTTAATCATGGTGGAAAATGTTGCTACGCCTTCGAATCCTCTAGTTTCATTAATAGAAAAGGAAGAGCTTGAAGAAGCATCACTTGACATGAATGTTTTTCAACCGTCGTGCAAGGGAGAACCGTCCATAAGAATGGTGCGCATTTGAATCGATCGTTCGGCATGGGATCGTCAATTGTCTCCTAACCCACATGCCTTAGCAATCTATTTAGAATTTGTTTTTGCTTGTGGAGCCGCACCAAAAAGGTTTGAAGAGTGTCAATGTGAAGACGACAATGTTCGTTTTCATTGTCGAACTTGGGTTTCTGGTGATGGCCATTATCGTTGGCTGCAAGGCTCAATCAATCCCCTTTCCATGGAACATCAAGTCGAATACCTAGCTCACACCATTCGTCGCATTTTGGAGTTTTTGCAATTGTGATCTATCCCTTTAAAGTTGTTTACTAAATTGTAATTGACCTGAGGCCACTCAGGTCGAAATGTTCATACTTAAGTTTGATTTCGATTTTATTTAAGAGTTTGATAGAAGTGAAAACTAAATAAAGATGTATTAGGATTACATCTTAGAAATCTTTCAAGTACATCATTCGTGCCTGAAGATTATTCTACAGACTAACTTAATATTGTCATGGCGAAATGTTATTGTTAATTATGGGCTTGTATTCCCAATATATCAATAAATCACATTTAATTTTACATCCCCTTTCCCTTCTCTACATCATAAAAGGATAATGCACTTAAAAAGGTTTACTAGGTCCTAAAATTAACTAAGCCTTGCATCAATTTAAATAAAAGGGTCTTTTTCACTGAAACATCCAAAGGCTAATTCAATTCTTAATAATTATTACTTAGAGGTTTATCAGGATTCAAATCATTAATATTAAAGAAAACTATGGAACTAAAGCTTAACAATTTGTGGTATTATAATCTGTCACAACCCCACTTTGAGGCTAAGTGTGAGAATGTAACTCACACTCTCAAAAGTGAGAAAATGGAATCCTTCGGGACTCCCGAAAACTTAGAAGACGATTTGAAGGGTCAAATCTCCTTGCCTTGGTGCGTTCTTTATATTAATGGAAAGCTCTTGAAGCATAGATGTCCAAAATGGCCTCGCATCACCCATTTGGACATCTGTAGCTCAAGTTATGGGCAAAAGAAGGGCTGGGAGTCAAACTGCCAATTTGACTCCCAACCACTAAAAGTCGGGAATCGACCTCTTCCCAATGTCGCCTCAAGGATTGCAACATGGTGTTGAAAAGCTCTTGACGAGAGTTACAACTTTGGTTGAGACCTCGTCTCGATCCGAGTTCGGTGCGAGGAGCTACGGTTGTTCAAAGTCCCGGGACTCCAACCCGGGACAGTTTCGGGAAAAAGAGCCATTTGGATGTAGCCTTGGCGGAGAGCTGTAGAGTATACTATATGGGGGAAGGTGGTGGCTTCCCCCAAGTCCAGGCTGTGGTGAGTCTTGTGTGTAAAAGTGCCCGCAGCTTGTCCTAACACCCAAAGGTGTTCCCGAATGCTAACTAACCTTCTTGTGGTTGGTTTTGGATGCAGATTCAAGCTTGATCTTCTAGACCATCTTCCTAGTCTAATCCCGGGACTTCTAGCACACCCCTCTACCCCTCTTTAGTGCTGGAAGTCGGGAGTGCCCCTCAAGTCCCAACTTTCCGCAACTCAACATAGTTGGACCTTCAAATGGGTTCAACCCGGGACTTGGGAGTGCGTCATAATCCATGATTCACACTAGGTTACCTAACTAAGCTACTAGTTAGGTTATTACTTAACAAATAACCTATTGACCTATTGATTATGTTAGGTTAAATATGTATTTTAAGCATAACCTAACTTACTAGTTATGTTTAGTTAGGTAGGTAGCCTAAGCTTAACAAGTACACTAAGTATTAAATGAGTATGGTTCATTTGATTAAATGTCAAATCATAATGGTCAATTTGACTAAACCCTATCCATTCAATATGGCCAATTTGATTAAGCCATGCCCATTTTGATGGACATTTATCCATTTTGATTAGATCTTTGATTTGGCACTTGGTCGAAAATGTCATTTTAATCAAATGTACTAATCAAATGTAACATGTGTTTTTCATGCCCCAAACCTTTAGTCAAAATGGACACACCCTTGGGTCAATGTGGACACTTCAATCAAATTGACCTTTTAAAAAGCCACATTTTCTTGTAGTGCATATTTTAACATTAAAATGGGAAAAAATATTATAAACCAATGTTGAGTGGGTTCTACGTGATGATTAATCAACTAATAAAGTTCATAGGAAAGGTTGCCTATCTAAAAAATTATTTGATATACATGTTAAAAGGAAAAAAATATTAATCCAACAAAAAATGACCATTCAATAGGGACTTTTGAAAATAAATGTCGCAACCCTAACCTTGGGCTCACGACCAACGCAATGGTTTGCAAAAGTGCGGGTCAAGACTAAGCCCAGGAGTCACATTTCATGCTCCTAGGAGTGCAAAAGAGTGTGAAGGAATGAACCTTCACACTCCCAAGTGAACTCCCATTTTGGGAGTTGGAGACCCAATGGACTCCCAAATTTTCAAAAGGCAATTGCAGGGGTCAAAACTCATTGGATTGAGATATTCCTTATATCATTGGAAAGCTCTTGGAACATAGATGTTTGAAATGGGCTCGCATGACCCATTTGGACACCCAAAACACAAGTTATGGCCAAAAGAAGGGCCAGGAGTCAAATTGGCAATTTGATTCCTAACCACTAAAAGTCATGAATCACCCTGATTTCCTTGCGTGCAGGTGGCGTGCAATAGACCGTTGGAAAATTATTGATGAAGGCTATAACTTTTCTTGAGACCTCATTTCAATCGGAGGTCTGTAGACAAAGTTATGGGCCCCCAAACTTGTGGAAGTCCCAACTTTGGGAATTTCAGGACTCCCATTTGGGAGTCCTGGGACAAAATGCCATTTGGATGCTGGTCCCGTGGCTAGCCACATAGTATATTATAAGGGGGAAAGTTGTGGCTTTCGCCAAGTTCGGGCCGTGATGAGTCTTGTGAGTCTGAATTTGCCCGTGGCTCATCCTAGCACCAAAAGTGCTCTAGCTATGCATTAACCAACTTGTTGTTTGGTTTGCGCAGGTCCATGTAAGTGATTGATCATTTCTCATTCTTCCTAGTCTCATCCCGGAGCTCTAACACACCCCTCTAACCCCAAAGTGTTGCGAGCCATGAGCATGCCCCAACTCCTTACTCTTCCGCTGTTTTCACTTTTGACTCACATTTGAATCTATCAAAGAGTTTAGGAGCGTGTCAATAAGGTTCAAATCTAGTCATTCAACAGTCCATAATTATTTGTTGGTTAAAGTTTTTGTTGTAATGTTTTTCAATCCATTTTGTTTCCCATCATGTATTATATATTGAATCTTTATAAAAAATATTCAGATAAAATCATAATAAAAAATGCATTTGAATGTTAATGTACAATATAAATCATAGTCCATTTGCCCACTTTAAAAGTTCATTATTATATGATTGGCGTATGTTTATTGAATTTCACCTTTCTATAAATATTCTTATTCAAATTGGCAATTTTAATCCATAAATATTTTTGTCAAATTGATGATTTTATAATGTGTTTGTGCCATTTGAATATAATACATTTTGTAGAAAGTGCATAAAAATGCATAAAGTGATCCACCATAACTTGTAACCATTTTCTTTAAATTTACCCCAAAGGTTTCATTCTGCATGAGTGAATAACCATCTCCCACTTGTTTGTTGATGATGTACTTAATTCCCCAAAGTCTCCCTAATTCTTAACAACACGCTCCTACCTTTGCCCCAAACTCATGAATATTTCAACATTTTCACATCAAATGAAAAGTCAACAAAAAGGAATTGACCAAGAAGCCCAACTTACTGTAACTATTTAATCCCTTAATCAGGACTTAAGAAGAAATTCTAGGAACTAGTCTTTTCCTACTATTCCCTTCCCTTACACAATAGGTCAACCAATTTAGGGCAAGATAAGGTGACCCCTATCCTTTCTAAGCTAACTAACCCACTTCCTCCCATCCTATCCAAACCATTAGTCCTTAGAATCTAAAGTAGTTAGGACTTTATCTTAACCCCTTTTAGATCATGATATTTTTCTTGTTCCTCAAAACTCTTATCCTCCTCAGCCTATTCTCTATTTCACCTAAACCCCCTTCCCCATCAAACACAATTGCACAAAATGGGTTATCTTCCTAACAAAATGGGGTTAATTAATTTCTACCCAACACCTTAAACCCTAAGAAATGATTCAATTTATCATTTCAACCTACTAGCAAAGCATGGACAAGCCCATTAATCACCAACCACTTGTAGAAAGAAAAAAGAAAAAAGAAAATATATCATTTAGATTTTAAAAATCTTTGTAATCAACTTCATCTTGGAATTCAAATTCCAATTCTATTGTTAAATTTAATTCCACTTCACATGCAAACACAAAATCAATGGGTTTCAAATAACCAATTCATGGATCACATGGCCAATTTTTGTTGACAAAAATTAGCTTATCCAAATTCTTTGTTTATAGACAACATTTACAGAGTGTTGTGAAAATTCCAACAATGGAAAAGATATGCTTTGTTTCAATTTGGTTAATTGGGATGCCAAAAATATGTTGTGCTAAAAGAACAATGTTTAGAAACTTGTGTTTTTTTTTGCACCACCAAGATAATGCACATTTGTAACTTTTTACATTAATAGGGAATTGTCAAAATCCAACAAGCTCCTTTGACACGATGTCCTTATATGTGTTTGCAATTGTCATTATGGTTCGAAACAAAATTTTGGAATAAACTTGTGAATGGAAATCAAAAATTGTTTCAACTTTATTAAATATCAACAACTTGTTCACCTCCATTAGTAAAAGAAACAATAATTTTTTGTCATATTCAACAACTATAACAACATTTTCACAACCCAAATACATGGTGACTGATTGCATGCTTTTAAACCTTGGATTAAACATAAGAGCCAACATATTATGACCCCTTATCCTATCAAATGCATGCAAAAATTAGAATTGAAGGGTAGAAGAACCTTCATAATTTATTGTTACATTTGAACTATGAACTCTTTCAATTCATAATCAAACACATCCTTTTCAACAAGGTTGTTAGGAATAGGTTGGGAAGCAAACTTTTCACAAATGTCCTAACAAGTTGATATGACAAAGTGCAACGCATTCACAAGCAATTAGTGTCCATAACTTTAGTTCAAAACACAACCATAAATAATTAACAACAAAACATTCACACATAGTTGACATTATTAGAGAAGGCATATAACTTTGTAGTGGCGTAGATTGGATGTTGTAGCATAATTTAATGGCAATTTGAAAAGTTATGGTATCTTGAAATGATAATACCCAATTTGCAAATTTGTAATCAACAATAGAAAAAAGAATTAGAACATCCTTGGACCACATAAATTACATCTATATTCTAAAATAAAAGATACTTAGAAAAATCAACTATACTTTCATCTCATCTTCATGGGTGTGTTTACTTTTTTGGGGTTTAATCCAAAGTCAATGTAAGCTTTGTTTCATGTTTGCCTACCCCTGCCTAGTTTTTTGGGCCATGTAATACACTTCTAAATGGCACCTTCATCATCTTTTATAAATGCATAGCTTACATATACACTTTGTCATATGTAGTAGCATATTAGCACAGTTTTGAAAGTGCATGCCAATACATGAACCATCAAATGGTTCCAACAACCCCAAGTTATTACACGATACAATAGAATTCAAAACACTTGCATAGGTTTACAAGTTGGACCTTTCATCCTTCACATAAGCAACTTCTTTTTTAGTGGGACCAAACATGTCCAATAGTTTTTACAATTTAGGAATTATAGTTATGCCACTTGTGTCCATCAATTCAAATATGCCAATAGTGACATGCTTTGCCTCCTAGTCATTGGAAATAAAGTTGACAACCACAATAAAGATTTCATGTGATCCTTTTCAGCATTCGTAGATTGAATGTGCAAGTGGTTAATAAACAAATTAGCCAATGAAGGTTGCACATACATAGTCATGGTTTTTTCTATTAAGCTAAGTAAAACATTTTCAACAAAAGCCTTTCTTGATGGGAAGACACCTTGTGGACACAACTTGCATGACAACCTATGTCGGAGTTATATGGATTCAATAGTCATCATGGATAAGAACTTCTTAACCACAAGCAACATCAAATCTTCCAAAAAACCAAATTATGTTGGATTATCTTTTCTGAATTTATTTAAAATTAAAAAAAACTCAAATATTGTAGATGAAGATACAAGTGCCCTCTTTTTGCTAGCCTCTTTATCAAGTGTAGCTTTTGTTAGACCAAGGGATGAGTTGCCAAAAATAAAAAAAAAAATTTTGTGGCTTGGTGAAAGTTGATGGAAGAAATATAAACAAACAAACACAACAACTACTGAAAGTAGGAAAGTAGAAAATATTTTTCCCTTGCTACTTCACATACGCACCTTCAAACAAAACTTGTATCAAGGTGCAAAACAAGTGAAACAATGAAACACAATGAACAACGAAATTTTAGGATCAAAGACCAAAAGGATTATTGACTATTAGTAGTTATCGCAACCCTAGCCTTGGGCTCGCGACCAAGGCAAAGGCGTTGCAAGGTTGCGGGCCAAGAGGAAGGAAGCCCGGGAATCAAGGCAAAGGCATTGCAAGGGTGCGGGCCAAGAGGAAGCCGGGGAATCACATCACATACTCCCGGGAGTGTAAGAAAGTGTGAGGGAGTGTGAGGGAGTGAACACTCACACTCCCAAGGTAACTCCCACTTTGGGAGATGGAGTCCCGGTGGACTCCCGAAACTTCAGAGAGCGATTAAAGGGGTCAAACCTCAATGTCTTGTGACATTATTTATATCATTGGAAAGCTCTTGAAGCGTAGATGTCTAAAATGGGCTCTCATTGCTCATTTGGACATCTGAAACACAAGTTATGGCCAAAAGAAGGGCCGGGAGTCAAACTGCCAGTTTGACTCCCGACCACAAAAAGTCGGGAATTGACCCAATTTACTTAGCTGCAGGGGGCGTGCCACATATCGTTGGAAAGGTCTCGACGAGAACTACAACTTTGCTTTGGATCGCATCGCGATCCGAGGTTTGCTCGCAAAGTTATGGGGGCTCCAAAGTTGCGAAAGTCCCATTTGGTGCGATTTCGGGACTCCCATTCGGGAGTCCCGGGAAAAATAGCCATTTGGATGTAGCCTCCATGGAGAGCTGCAGAGTATATTATAAGGGGGAAGGTGGTGGCTTCCCCCAAGTCCGGGCCGTGATGAGTCTTGTGTGTCCGTGTTGCCCGTGGCTCGTCCTAGCACCAAGGGTGCTCCAACTATGCACTAACCACTTTGTGTGGGTTGTGTGCAGGCCCGTGTGAGTGAGTGAAGCTTGTCAACTCT
>Ga0116227_10003887_pt1 | contig 32798 bp, 28 predicted proteins | sample S1TSphgellanicum_FD_89693 | JGI IMG/M metagenome (GOLD analysis project Ga0116227, IMG submission 89693) | Host-associated microbial communities from peat moss isolated from Minnesota, USA - S1T2_Fb - Sphagnum magellanicum MG | ecosystem: Host-associated > Plants > Peat moss > Unclassified... | reverse complement strand
TTGACTGCCTCATCAAGGTTGTGCTTGTTTTGATTTGGCTGGAACTGGCACAGCAGCTACCTTGAAAGTATATTTGTGGAGTTTTCTCTGCAATCTCATGGATATATTTTGTCAAGCATCTGGCCTTATGCAATGGTGGGAGAGGATGTCTAGATAAAATGTGTTGGTAATGTCCCCATCCCAGGTACAAGGTTGAAAGCTGTCATTCCTCCATGTTGCCCTTGCCTTCTTCTACCTTTCCCTGGCTAGAATGAGCTAAAAAGGATCATGTTTGTTTCAGGTACAAAAGAATCGGTATCACATGTTCCAGTTCTTGTTGAGAATGTCCACCTCCTGTTGATCATGTGACGTGGTCAATGTGATGAGGGTCTGCACTGTTACAAATTCCAATTGGAATACCCACAGGTCTGTTTGAGTGACGACTTGTTAAATTTTCAGAGTCAAGTAGATTTGCAGTAGTTCTGGGTCTTTCGACACTTGTTGTAAGGGGCTTGCACTACATATCAGTAGCTATGTCTCTTGATTCCCAGCCAACATCATGACTGAGTCTTCCCATTGCTTTTGGAAATGCAACATAAACACAGCATGCAGGTTTTGTATATTGGTTTGCCCAAAATCTTGGGCAGATTATTGTGTACCCTAATTACCTACACCTGCTGTTGGGAGCTGATGAAGTTGGTGGGTAGTCGCAGCAGCGTCTCACTGCTATTTGTGATCAAGGTGAAGGTCGAACAGTTTGTGAGTGGCTATCATAAGGAGGTTATGACTGCACTCATTGTTCTGTTAGCTTCAAATTGTTGTTGTGGAGATTTTTCTGCATTTTCATAGATATATGTAGTTGAGTTAACAATTCAACTGTGATGGTCATGCAAGGAATTGTTCACCATGCTTTGGTCTAGCAAAACTCGGTTTGAATCAACTACACATCTCCTTGCCCCGAATGTGATCTCAAGAAGGAATGAGTGCATGATCGTTGACTGTAATAGTGTTACTGATATTCCCTTGTTTTCAAACTTGTGGCAGTTATGGAAAGGATTCCTGCTTATTTTGTCTATTCCCCTGACTTTCTAATGGCCCTGAATGATGTGCCACCCATGACCAGATGCATGGCTTCTCCTGCTCTGTGGAAGTTCTATGCATGGTTGCAATGTGTTTGGTGTTTGAGATTGTGATCAATGTCTTCAAGTTGCACAAAGCTGATCGATGTGCTGGTTGATGATTGTCTGTTCAGTGTCAAATCAGACTCAGAGCCAGAGGAGAAGTCCATTGTGATGGAGGGAAACAGTGCGTGATTTCTAAGAAAGAGAAGAATGCTCAATGCTGTACTGGCAAATTGTCCTTGGAATCCAAGAATGGATCTTTGATTCACATTTGTGAGAAATGTTGAGCAGCATGCTTTTGAGAAAAATCAAAACCTTCTGGATATCTTTAGTGGCCTGATCTTTGTATCTGAAAGGCAATGGCCGGTCATGGCAATGGTATTTGCACATCACATTCTTTTCTCTGGTGTAACATATTTCTGCATGTTAGCTAAAAAGTAGTAGCAGGTGCCACCATTGTCCTGAGCCCTGGTCAGTGGACCTCAGAAAGTCTGAGGAAATTTCTTATTGCTGGAGTGACTTTGGAGGTGTAACTCAGGGTGACATTTTGTGGAGAGGTTTGATTGTTACTGTATTAGGTCCCCTTTGCTTTATTCATAACTGAATAACTGGATAAACCATTTCTCCATTGCTTCTTGCTGTGCTTATTTAGTTTGGAACAAGTGGGAGAAATAGGCCCTATTAAGTTCCAGTTCCGGACAGTTTGCCATATACCAAACCAGTCTTTCATTTTGTGGGTCCTATCAACAAGAAGAATGGGGTCTGTTTTTGTTGTTGATGATATGTCTTGCGATTGAGTTTCGAATGTTGTTCTTATGAGCTTCTCTGCCATATATAGGTCTGTGACAGCATTTGGCTCATGTTGAAGTTTGACAATCTTTCAGCCAGCAGTGTATATTGTCATGTGAGGTGAGTATTGCTGAATGGTCCATTGTCTTCACAGGTGATGCAAATGTTAGTCTGTGCAGAGTTGGTTTGTTGCTAGTCAGTTTTATGCCATTGGGTGTAGTGGAGCCATTGTTCTATCAGTCCAAGTGAATCACCGAGTCAAATCAGCTAAGTTAAATGGAGTGGGGAGTGGGCTGTGGACTTGAGAGCCTCTTGAGCCACTGATGTTATTGCCCTTCAGATTTCTTGTGCTTTCCTGCTACAATTCCAGTTGCCTTATAGAACTTCCTGTGGTTCTTGGAGTCTTCTTCCACATTCTGAAATTGCCCCTCCTGCATTTGTTTCTTTATGTATTCATGAGTTACAAGTTTTTGTTGTGCAGTGTGATTGTCCTTAAATGATTTTCACCTTTCATAGACCCTCCCATTATGTGTGTGCCAGCTGCAGGGGGATCCTCTATTGCCTTTTAGAGAACATTGGATCTACATGGTCACTGTTTCACACAACTGAATGGAAGATCGGCTTGTCTGGGAACAGTTGTTTGAAATTGGTTTGTTTCTAAGCCTGGTTGCATATGCTAGATCCGAAGGGACTCTCAAATTTAGTTCCTTGGGCCAAAAGGTATATAAGGATAGGGGACCAATCAAGCTGTTTGATGGAAGAGGCTTCCAGGAATTTCATCTTTCTCCAACTTCAAACTTTAAGAAAAAGGAAGAGAGTATCCTTGGGATGTTTGGCATGCACTTGGTGCTTCACACAATTTGGAATTCTTCTGGACATATTTTGGTGAAGTCTGGAAGGGAACTGATTCCCAGTCATCCTAAGCTCTCAAAGGTGGTGGCATTTTGTCATTAGTGCACACATTGAAAAGATAAGTGGCATGTGCAGAAGGTTATGGCCATTGAAAGGGAAATTAGTAGGTTCATCAACAATTCACTCCTCCGACCCAATGTCGTTACTAGCAATAGTGTTAATTAGTAAATTTGATGACAACTAATGATAAAACCTCTATTATAAGCACCAGCCATTTCTTCTTTTATGATTTGTTAAGAATTAAGTTTTTTCTTATATATTTTTATGACCTGTACATTTTAGAGTGTATCTTTCAATGGGCAGATTGAAATTATTCTTATCGAATTTTATTTCCATTTGACTTTTGTTTTATGTCACTTCATGATTTGGGCATTGATGAATGCATATTCTAACTTTGATGTATGCAACAAAAACCCAAGGGGAATAAAAATTGATGAAATTTTTAAACCAAAAGAACTTAACTTTAACACTTTGTAAACTTTTTTAAAATATAGTGATTTCATCCCATAATGTCACTTGTCTAAACAAAGCTATTGCAAAGCTCTTTAATCATGGATACTTAAATGACCCATGTGAACTAGTACCGAAACCTGAATCCAGTTTACTACCTGTTTCCTTGGAATTTTCTCGATGCCACATGTGATCAACATATGACTCTAGAAGCCTAGACCAATTCTCGGTTGTCCCATGACGATTGTTAGAGGATAGAGCGTAGGTTAATCACTGTAAAGGGCATGTTCGTGGCCAAGGTGACAATTTTGACATGTGCTCTAGTCAACTTGCCATTGGCTGTGCTAAGCAACTGATAGGATAAAGATGGTGTGGGTAAGATTTTGCATAATGACAGGCACCAGCTATGCTAAGCGACTATTAGAAACAAATTTGGTGTGATTAAACTTTTACATGATGTAATGGACCTAATTGTGCTAATACCTAATTTGGTATCTAGAAGTGTTGTGTAATGTCAGTTTGGCAACATCAAAATGCCAAGTTGACATGCTTTAGTTGACGCACCCTTGTTGGGTAGCCAAGTCAACTTCACAAATTGACTTGGCAAGTGGACTATGGCAAGCCAATAAGGGCAAGTTGGCTTCGCACTAGGGTGGTTTATCAAAACTGAGTAAAATTTGCTTGCATGGAGACATTACCAATGTTCACATTTTGTCTCCTAGCACTTGCCACCCAAGGTGGTTCACCAATCTTCAGTAAAGCTATTTAGTTGAACATCATGTGTTACTTTAATAGTTTGGGTGAAATTCACCTAGTTTGAGTAGAAGGGTAGATACATTCCTTGGTTGCATTTATATTATGTGTACAACATAAGGCTTGGTTGCAACAACTCTTATGAGACACAAGAGTTATCTGTAAAGTCATGCTTTATTTGGCCCAATATTTTTTCTTTTGGTGAATTGGGGCAAAATTTCACCTTTAGTTGGAAAGGCACAACCACCACAATAGGAGTTTATAGCTTCAAATGTCCAGACAGTGTTATTAAATGAGGTTTAAGGTGCTAGGTTGCATCTAGTGACAAAGTAATTTTTGCCAAATTTGTATTGCATAGAATAATTTTTTTGTTAAGTTTTTAGTATTTTGACAGTTTTTAAAAATCTTTTCACCATTAAGGCTAAAAATTTTATGGGATCATTGCCACTCATGTTAAATCTCTTGTGGAATCATTGTCACCCACATCAAACAAATGGAAAAAAAAACATTGGTTGGGCTTGAGTTGCACCCCTCATTTGATGTTTCATCCCCTCTTAGCTATTATACACAAAGTCGTGAAATTTTATTAAATAAGGGTATGAAATATTGAGATTCATGATTAAATGAACCAAGTTTGAGAACATTTATAGCTACAATACACATAATAACAATACTGATTGGTTGAAAGCATTCAAGAAAAGAAAGTACATGGCAAATTAAGTTTAGTACCAAATCTACTGTTAAACCAAGTATCATGCCTTGTTGAAGGCCAATGTACTTTTTTTTCTTGTTTTTCGAAATTGCATCCCCTATGGGACCAAACAAGGGGGTTCCAATGTTGTCTTTGCTTGATTTTATGGATAACTTTACTATTGTAAAATCTTGTAGAAAACATGGTGAACAAGCATCAGGTATACAATATGGCATTTGTCAAAAATTTCATGGCTTTTGGATATGAAATTCCAATCATCTCATCATCTTCATTCATCTTCTTCTTCAACTTGATTTTGGGATTAAGTGGCATTTTAATGGCTTTGTAATCCTCCATGCAAACAAGCTTAAGGATAGATCCTTGAAATACTTGATTTGGTTCAATTTTTCTCCACTTCCATGCTTAAGAAGAAATTGTAACCTCCAAGATTTAATTTAATTTCAAACTTTTGACTATGCTCCTCCTTCATTTGCATAAACATGTTTCAATCATTACACGTCAAGATGAAATCATCCACATAAATAACAATGAAGAACTTGACATCTTTCACTTGCGCAAAATACATATTAAAAATTGACATCATTTGTTACAAATCCAATGTTTTTCAAAATTGCATCAAACTTTCAGTTCCACATTCTTGAAGATTGTTTTAAGCCATACAAGGATTTGTGAAGCTTACACATAAGATGTTTGCCTCCTTCTTGTATGAATCCTTGGGGTTGTTCCATGTAAATCTCCTCTTTAATAAACTTGCATTTAAAAATGTAGTCTTGATGTCCATTTGGTGGATCTTCATGTTTTCAATCATCGCAAATGCAAGGATATAATGTATTAACATAAACTTTGCCACTAATGGAAAGGTTTCGTTGTAATGTACTCCATATGTTTGGGTGAAGCCTATTGTCATGGGCCTTGCCTTGCAATGTTCCCCTTTTCCATTCACACCATGTTTGATCTTAAACACCCTTTTGCAAAAAACAAGTTTCCTACCCTTGGGAAGTGACACCAACATCCAAATGTTGTTGGCAACAAAATAATTATATTGTTCTTGCACAATAATCTTTCATTTTTTACATTTTCACTTTTCAACTTCTTCCACACTTTGGGGTTTTTTTGGAAAAAGTTATGGTGGCATGTCCACCTATTTGGTGGCAATCCACCAATCATGAAGCTTCTCCTTAGATTGTCTTTCAAGCCTCTATTTTGTCCATCTTGTCATAGTTCATTCAATCCATCATCTTGTGGTGGAACAACTCTTCTTCCAAAAAGGAACTTGACATGGACATGCGTTTTGTTGATGTCTCACTCAAGCATTTATGATTATCAAACTTGACTGTTCATTTTTAATTTCTTCATTCATGATTTCATCTACAACATGTTCTATTTCCTATAAATGACTAGCATGAACACCTTCTATTTGATTCCCTCCTTCAAGAAATACAACATTTTGACTTTTGATGTTTTTTTTGGTTTCTACCACATTAAGTGATATGCTTTGGTCCTTTCACAATGCCTTAAAAAGACACAAGGTATGGATTTGGATTCTACTTGCTTCTTTTCTAATTTAAAATGTGAACATAGGTTTTGCAACAAAAGATTATCAAATGAGAACATTGAATTTCCTACATTCGATCCATGCTTCTTGTGGGTTTTTTGAATCACAAGCTTTGGTTGAACATCGATTTTTGATCTAAATCATTATGTTCAATATTTTTGTCCAAAACTCCAAGTCAAGTTTTTACACAAAAATCATGCTTTTAGCACACTCCACAATTGTTCTATTGGTTTTATCCACAATCCCATTCTGTTGTGATGAATATGGAACACTTATTTGTTGTTGGATCCAAATTCACCAAGAAGGCATCAAACTTTTTGGAAACAATTTTTTAATTAATTTTCATGCATGTTTTGTTCTCCACCAACACATTGTATCTTTTGAATATTTCAAACACTTATCCTTTGGCTTTTAAAAGATAAAAAGTGTGTCTTTTAAAAAAATGTGACAAAATATCATGTGTCCACCATGGATTATCTTAAACCTACCTACCTAGGCCTAAGCCTACTTTCCTACCTACCTACTTGTTTAATTTCTTAAAATGGGTTTTTGAAATTGCCATGTGTCACCATATAATTGGTCTTCACAATGGACATGTGTTAAAATTTGATTCACCCTTTACTAGAATATATTAATTTATTAATAATGATGAATATTGAAATAAAGTTCAAATGTCATGTCACTAGTAAAAAAATGCCAATTTGCGATTATGATTTGTGATTAAAAAACAATTGCAATCAACTTTGTAACAAAAAAATCCTTTAGTTGCATAAATAAAATTACATTGAACCTTTAGTTGCAAATGATAATTTAATGTGATGTTAACACGTTTCTCATAGATGAAGTATATAATCAATGTATACACTTCCATGCTTTGACTAACATATAACATTTGTAATTACCATTATTTTACAATTAATAAATAACCCTATCACTAATTGCAACATAATATTTTTTTTGGCAAGATTTCTTTATTATTGAAATATTAATCGAAGCCATAGATTTCAACACCTTGTTTAATCAATTTTGCCTTTTGGAAAAACTTGGAATTTTTTAATAAAGGATTTTATATAATATATAATCAGGAAAAATTAACATGGTCAAATTTCAACATTTTCATAATAACAATTGGACAAAGGAAATTTGACACATGGCACGATAAAAAATTACCATGTGGCATATTGATTGAATTTTGGAATAAATAAATAAGAATAAATAATTATTTACATAGGTAGGTAGGTAGGTAAGTAAAATTATGTGCGTAAAAAATACCCACATACTTAGGATACATACCTACCAAGGTTCTTTATTTAATTATTTACCCACCTACCTACTAAGTGAAAAAATAGGTAAATGAGTAGGAAGGTAAAAAGGAGGTGAATTAAAAAGTAACCATGTAAAATTTATTTTATTTTATGTTTTGTTTTTAAGGTTAAACTTTTAAAAGTTCATCCCAAATAACACATGATTTCTAATGTAAAATAGAAAAGAAAACACATTTTTATATACCTTGTAAGATGACATTAGAAAACAAAACATATGGGTTAAACCTTTTAGTTACACCTTAGTTGAAAATTTAGTTGTAATTAAAAATGATTCTCCCACAAGTTTTGTGTTTGTGTTTAGTTTTGTAATTATACAACTAAATAAGTGAGAAATAAATAACTAGTTAACTAACTAATTAATTAGCTAGTAATTAATTACCTACCCACCCACCCACTTACAAAACTACCTACTACATTTTTTAAAAAGTTATTTTAATAATTTTAGAAATAACATTGATCATTATTATTTCTTGGTTCCAATAATTTATCAATTGGTTCATTAGTAATAATTCAAATTATATATATATATATTCAAAAAATCACGAATTAATCATTAATTTTTTTGCTGTATCTAATTATATGAAAAATATTTTTAAAAATCTATTCAATTACTTAGATAAAAATATTATTTTTACCTCTGAAAGTAACCCTTTTAAAATGCCAGCAATCAATAAATTGAATAAAAATTAATTAGGTATTAATTGACTATCTACAAAATAAAATTTTAATTAATTGGAAATTACTAATTATTAACTGAATCAGTTTTAGTAAACCATTAATATTAATTAAATAATTTAACTCATGAATCATTAATTGTGTTTTATTTTAAACTAACTATGTATTAACTAATTAGTTTTTATTAGCTATTAACCATAATTCTTGATTATTAAATATAAATAAATAATAAATAACTAATTTATATTTAAGTAATATTAACTGATGAATTATATATATAAGTATATGATGAATTAAATTATTTTATTAGGTAAATATTTAATCAGTTTTAATTAATCACTAATAGTAACTAGAAATTTTAATTTGTGAAGAATTCGTTATTTATTATTCATTGGCTGAATAAATATTATATAATAATTAATAAATTATTAAAAATCATACATTGATAAATATTAAATATAGATTATGTATTTACAAACTTATTGACTTGTTGATAAAAACTAAATAATTTTTAATGAACTAACTATTATTCCATTTTTTTATTTAATAAATTTATTGTATCAATTTATGATTTAACATTTAATTAATCAATGAATTTTTTTGAAATAACTTAATAATAATAATTGATTACTTAATTAGTTGCTATTAATTAAAATATGATGAAATGATTAAGTAAAATTATTTAGTTCATACTTTATTAAGTAATCAATTATTTGATAATAATAATTTATCAATAATTAATGATAGTTTTTAATACAATGCATATCATATTAGTACGACCTCACTACTATAATTTAATCGTACATTAATAAAGGTGGTATATTTAAATGAACCATACAAAATCAAAATGAAATTTTTTCAATCCAATATGTCCATAATATGGGCAAATATATGTTTAATATACCTTGAATAAAATCTATATAGTATATTCTTAATATGTTCACAAAACCCTAATGTACATTAAATACATAAACACACCAGAATAAGTAACAAAATTGGAACTAATTTTGCAATTAAATGAACATAAAAGGCTATTCTTGGATGAAAATTTCACAAAGATAGTCAATATGGAAAGATGTGTAATTTAATAGTTGCACCGTAGTTGCAAGAATAGTCATAAATTTAAAAAGATGATGACTAGTTGTAAACATGATAAAATAGAGTAGCAAATGATAGATAATTGCATGTAATCACATGTGGTTGCAAATTGAATTGTTACATATTACAAGATTTCTTATAATGTGTTGTGTCATACAATTGATCTTCAAAAGGTCATTATTGTAATTGCACTTTAGTTGCATGGGCAACCCCCATAGAATAATACATATGGATAAAGTATAAAATCCATACCATATATTGTCCACATACATATTGTTGCATGCAACCATTGGTTGTGTACAATTTATTTTATGTAACTATGGGGTCTAGTAGTTGCATGTGTCACATGCAATTGAAAATTACTTGTATACAACAATTGTAAATGACAATTCTTCTTCTAGTTTTACTTGCACTAGGCTCATTCTATCCTTCCCTAACAAAAAAATTTAAACATATTCTAACTCTGTACTTCCTAATCCATGTACTTTTATGGTTTCAATTTGTTTACATTCACTAGCATAAGGTTAGAGTCAAACTTGTTTATGTCCAAATGTGTGGATGGAAAAACTTGTTCAAATTTAACATTTTCCATGTTAGAAAAAAAAATCTTGAAATTTAAATATCAAAAGTGAGTTCACATTCTCTATTTGGATATATATAATTCAAGTTACGACAAAAGAATGAATTGGAATCACATTGGTGATTTGACTGACTCTTGACCACTAAAAGCCAAGAAATAAAGGTCAAATGGCCTATAAATTGAGTATGTAATAAAGCATTGGAAATCTCTTCAAGTGCTACAACATTTCCCTTTGAAGTTCCTTAATAAAAAAGATTGTGCAAGAATTATGAAGTTGCAAAGTTGCAAACTCATATTTTGGTAGTTGGGAATTTTGATCATTTCAATGTAGTCTCCACCACCAATCACCTATCATATTATAGGGAGGAGAGTGGCACCTCCTTCCAAGGCTTTCAGCCATTTGAATCAGATAAATTCAAGTTGCCCATGATTAAATCCTAGCACCAATTGGCTCCAACTTGTGCTAACCCAACTTATTTATTGGTTTATGCAAGTATGTTCATAAGCTTACACTAGCACTCTCATCCCCTTTGACCCCCAAATGCATGGGATTAGGAAGCATGCTTTAGGTTACATTTTTGCTACAATTCATTACAACAAAGCATGGTATTTTTACTAGGGATATTTGAAAAAAAACCCAAAAATGACACCAACCACTTTGATCAAAATGCATGTTTGGACAAGTCAATTTCGACATTGTTACTTTTGACCAATGGTCTTTTTGACTAAACCTATAAGGCTTAGTTTGACTAGTCAAGTCAACCAAAGGTCAATTTAACCACTATTATTTTTTACCAAAGGATTACTTGACTAATAGTAATGTCAATAATCAAAATGTACATTGTGTATAGGATACATTTCAAAAGATTTAAAAAAAAAATCAAACCACAACATAAAATCAATTTTGCCACATGTCAAAAACTTATGGGAAATGTTTATGTCCATATTTAGTGTCATTTCCATGTGCCACATGTGCCACATGTCACCATATTATGGCATCTATTTAACAATGTTGCAACATCTTTGATTGCCACGTGGCATCATAATAATGCATCCTTCGTTACCACACGTCAACATATCTAACATCTTCCATCAGCTCATGAAAGAACTACTCACAAGACATGGTGGTTTATTTGACCAAATTTGGTCAAATGGGTCAATGGTTTAGTTGTCCAAGTGGGGTGATTTATTTGGCCAAATCTCGTTCAATGGGTTTTTTGTTTAATTGGCTAGTTTTAATTGTCAATGATTTCATTTTATTTTTTACATTATGAAAAAAAGGTGTTTTATAACTAGGGTTGTAGCTTAATTTTTGAGTTGTAATGACCATTTGCAATTCATTGTATTTCTACACTCATGTGTGTTATTGGACAAGTTGCATGAGTTGCAAAAAATGCAATTCACCATATATACGATCACATTTTAATGCAACTCATTGTAATTTAGTTACAACAAAGTCGCAACAACTCTTTTTCAACTACTATGCAACTCCCTTGTGACTACAACTATAATGTCATGTTAACCATGTGACCATCAAAGATGCATGCAATTGTGGAATATCTTACACATTGAGTATTATTTTTGTTGTGAGCTTGAAAGGATCAATCAAAGTAACCTAATTTTTAGTTAATTTGTTCATTTGTAACATGTCACAATATCCATATCCTTGACACTCTTGTTGAACACTACTAGACTTGGACTTGTACTTGTCTATAGAAAAGAAACTGAAGAGTGTAGATGTAAAGTACCAAATAGAGGATACTATACATCCTTGTTAAAGGTTTTTTCTATTTTTCTTAAATTTAAAATTTATTGTCTTTTAATTTTTTTAATTATGGTTTTAAGTCATATCAATAGGTTGCTTCATATCGGTAGTTTGTAAAAATTAAATATAGATATTCTTCCCAAATGCAAAAGAAAAAATGAATTATGTATTTCATAGCAAGTTGAATATCAAAGTTCTAAGTGAACTTGTTCATAAACCAAGAATGAAAGTAAGAAGTGATTTTTAAAAATTAAAAGAAGAAAGAAGTTCCAAAATTTCAAAAGTTTACAAGAAGTTCCAAAAGAAGATCCTTCACTATCCTCCAATCTTTCTATACATACCAAACATAACACAATTTTAAATTGTCATAAGACAATATAACAAAACTTTAAACTTAAACTACAACAACTATTATCCACAAGTTGAAACCAACCTATTATTGTCAACTCCCAGTTATTATAATAGACTAGTTACCAATTTATTTAACCCACTAATTACCCTAACACCTGTTACTGGTTATATTAATAGACCAGTTCATTTAAGGTCTTGTTACCCAATATTATCTAAATTAAATTTCAAAATCATATTGCCCCATTGGTTACTAGTTGGTAAAAACCCGTTATTATATACATACTTGAAAGATTAGGTTAACATTACCCCCCTTTGAAAACGAGATTTCATCTTCAAAATCAATCGCTTGTTTGACTCTTGTAGTCAAATCATCAATAGGTTATTCACTTGTGGTATCAACATGTTTAACTAAAATAACATGTTTAGATCCTAGTCTCTCAACAACATGTGTGTCCTTTAATACTAATATGGAGTCCTGAAGACCTTAAAGGCATGTGTGATAATGTCAATCAAGGTAACCTTTACACCTACCCCAATCTCTGGTATAATTAATGGTAAAGGTTTAAAAGTAACATGTTCTTCCAACCCTTCTACCTAAGTATTAACAACTAGAACAAATACTTTCACAAATTATGTGGGCAAAGACAAAGTACAAGAAATAATGGCAAGTTTTGCTCCTCTGATTGGCTCTAGTTCTTCAATGGTAATGACAATAGGTTCACTCCAAAAATTCATAACTACAGTCGTTGCCTACACAAATGAAAAATTCTAGGAAATAATAACAAGTACCTCAACTAGTTTGCTAGTAAGTTGGTCAAATGTATAGCCATCAAACTATAACAAGTATGCAACTAGTTCATTCAAGTAATTTTGTTCATCTGCATGAGCTATTTTTAAATTGTCTTAGATTTTTTTTTCCATAATTTTTCCACCATTCATTCCATTTTAGGTTTTTATTCACTAATGCCTAGTTTTGTATGTTAAGCAAGGCATTGTCCAAAAGTAATTCCTCAAATTCCTTCAATTAGTTATCCATGTAGGTGGTTTGAAAAACTTTACTCGGTGCTTGACGAAGTGTCTCCAATTTGCCTTTCAATTCTTGGATTTGTACCCGAAGCTCATGGGTATGAGTCTCCATGTCAATGTTGATTTTCATCAATTGCTCCCTTTATTGCAAACATGTGTTCTACATCTCTAAAAAATTCTTCTTTCATTCTACACTAATGGCTTCCATCTTGCCATAATCCCTTGTCAACCGTTCAAGGTCAGTCTGTGGGGCCTTCAAGTCATTACGAGTTTTTTAATGAACCAAGTTTAGTTCATTATATTCCTGTTACAGAACTTTAGCTTTCTTGATTACCCTTTCAACTTCAACATTTTTGGCAACCAAATGTTTATTCTTTGTATGTAGTTTAAAGCTTCATAATAGCTAGGTCCTTATCTTTATTTTGTAGGGTTTGTTTATGGCTAACTAGTTCCAAGCAACAAGCCTATAGTTGGTTGTTGGTGTTTTCTAACAAGTTTTTAATAAAATTCTATTTAGTCTTCAAATCGGTTAAGTTGTCTACTATCTGAGGCCAAGTTTGGGCAACTAGGGCTACTTGCTCAAAGAAAAGTATAACATGTTTCAAGCTTTCATTTTAAGCATAACTTGCCGATGTTTTAAGAAAAATATAAACAAGTTTAGGCTAAACTAATTCAAGGAGCTTAGGTTGAATTGATTGAACTGGTTCTATACTTGTTAGTAATAGGTTGTTAACATGTTCAATAGGAACATAAGTTTCTTGAACAAGTAAAGGCTCTTGATTTGATTCACTTCTATCTTCCATGAATTGGTCACTTTTCGTCCTTATCGATTTGTTGTCATGCTACATAGGAACATCAACTTCCATGTCTTCATTTCCTCATTCCATAATCATAATTCGCTGATGGGTGTGAGGTTTTTTTTTTGGTGGTCAATTAGTTTGTTATGGACTCAACCAATCCTTTGGTGTTAATGGTTCAGTTTGTATTTTCACCCAGTGTGATTGTAAAACTGGTCATGGCAATATATTAGATTAACACACCGATTGATGTTCATTAATAAATTGTTCCTTGGTGATAACCTCAAAAATCGTTTTTAGATGTTTCGTAACAACTTTCTTTTTTCTCTCTCCTGAATTAGTTGTGGTTTTGGAAAGTCAACACGTGTATCATCTTTTGATAATGGAAACTAATATCATATATATACTTTTATAATTGGTTCAAAGTAATAGGTTGTCACTTTCTTGTTAGGCATTGGCAACTATGCCACGATTTGCTTTTAGTGCCTTGTCCACAAAGTTAGTTCTATTGACATTTGGGTCAACATAATGGAGCACCAGTTGATCTTTTTCCCATTGTTTGCCAAATTAAGAGTAATGGCAATGTGATTATTGAAATAGATTAACCTTTCTTGTTGGTAAATGATTTGTAGAATTAATACAAACTTGGTGTGGTACTCCTCCATTCAAATGACATTCCATTTTTTTTGTTAACAAATGTGTCAGGTGTGTTGGTTTAGCTACTTAATTAGGTTCTCAATAATTAGGGATAAATTGGGTTAGTTAAGTTAATTAGTTAATCACAAACCAATTCATGTGTGAACGAGGTTCATGATATTTGTTATGGGATATAATCCCATCTTATGTGACCTCAAATCACTTTTGGTGATTTGAGATTCCAGAACATAATTTTTGTTTTGTAGTTTTATTTGTTATGCAAGTTATTTGGGCTTGCATTCTTATGTTGTTGCAAGTGAATCACTAAAAGTCTAGCTAGTTGTTTTCGTGTTATAACTAGGCTATAATTGTTTTAGAACTAAGTTTTTTTGGTTTTCTATTGTGTGTGTGTTATGACGAGAGTTTGGGTTAGTAGTAAATGTTGTGTTGTTTGTTTTGGTTTTTATATTGTAGGTTAGTTTTGCTTGGGCTGTAAATATTGCGAATCTTGGTTTGGAGATTTTGATGTTTTTGTATGCATTTTTCATGTGTAACTCATTTGGGAGTTAAACCCAAATATGGCCTAATATTTAGAATTTGGAAGTTGCAAGAAAAACAACAAAAATGTTAAAACACGCACAAGAAGAGGGCCTTTGTTTTGGGCATAAAAAGACCCCTTTGTGTTTTCTTGTTTTTATTTCTTATCTCTCCTCTCTCTCTTTCCCTCCCTTATTCTTCTTTAGCGTCAATAGGAGCAAATAGTAGTGGCAGCAAGAAGTGTTACCACTTCCACCCAAAAAGTGTAGGGTGTTCCAAGCTCCCGAACTTCGATTATTCATTAATAGAGCTTGGAAGGAAGGCAAGGAGGGTTCACCTCCCCACGTGTGGTCTTCATTGTTTAAAGGAAAGTGCAATAGCAATAGGGAGGGGTGGGTCCCCAACTAGCGCCCTTCATGGGTTTTCCTTCGACATGTATCCATGCACCATGCAAAGAGTAACGTAACAACAAGAAAAGGGCAAGGAATTCCCCTCCCTAGCTTCGTTTTTGGTTCTTTTTACCAAGGAGCTGCAGCTACAATGAAAAAGAAGGAAAAAAAATGGGGGGGAGCTCACGGTGGCAACTACCACTATTAGAATTCTTATTTTTTCAAACGAACCAAGTTGATTAAATGGGTCTTTTTTACTAGAGGAAATGTATTTTTTACTAGAGGCCAAAGGTTTGAATGATAGTGGGTATTTTTCATTAATCAATTTGACTAGAGTGATCAATTTGACAATTAGTCAAATCAAACATCTAGTCAAATTGGACTTTAAAATACCACCTAATCAAATTGGTTAGTGGCCTAATCAATAAGACCACTAAATTTAGTCAAATTGGCAAGTGCCTTAGTCAATAAGGACACCTATTATATTCAATCAATAGGGCTAACTAAATAGTCCTAATCAAAGTGGCCAATGGCCTAATCAAAAGGGCCAATTACGAATTTTAATACTAGTTGGGTATCTTGGGACTACATTTAACATTTTGATTATGTTTGACCAATTAGAAAAAAATTGAAAAATGCAAAAGTTAGCTAATCATAACTAAATGAATCATAACCAAATTAATTATGATTCTATTAATTATGTATATGGTTTATCTAACTATGGTTACTTTGATTATATTGAAATTAATTATGGTTCAATTATTTATCAAAAAATCAATTAAAATTAAAATTAACCATAATTAATTTAACCATGGTCAATTGACCATAGTTTGTTTAGTTGTATATGTTTTAACCATAGTTAGTTTAGCCATATTTAATTTAACCATTATTCATTTATCCATACTTAATTATTCCATCATTTTTTAGTTTAATTACGTCTAATTTAGCCATAAGTAATTTAGCAATTATAAATAGTTTAACCATGGTCAATTTAACAATAGTTGGTTTAGCCTTAATAAATTTATCCATGATAATTGATTTAACATAATTAATTTAACCATTACTAGTTGGCACATTGTTGGTTTTGCCATAATGAATTTAACCATGGTTATTATAAACATAATTAAGTTAGCTATATTTATTTTTAACATATTATTATTTTACCTTAATAAATTTAACCATAATCAATAGACCCATAATTAATTTAAAATTATTTTTAGTTTAACCATGTTTGGTTTTGCCATAATTATTTTAAACATTTTTATTTGAGCCATAATTATTTCACTTATGTTTATTTAAACCAAATTCATTTTATTCATGGTTAGTCTTTAACCATGGTTGGATTTGCCATAATTATTTTAACCATTTTGATTTTAACCATAATTATTTCATTCATGTTTATTTTAATCATAATTAATTTTTACATAATGATTTTTCCATAAAATATTCATTCGTTAATTAATTTAACCGTATTACTTTATTAATGGTTAATTTAGCCAAATTTATTTACTCATGGTTAGTTTAACCATTTCTAGTTTAGCCATGGTTAATTTTGCCATAAATATTTTAAAGATTTTGATTTTAGCCATAATTATTTCATTCATTTTTATTTTAACCATAATTAATTTGTGCATAATAGGTTTAGCCATAAAATATTTATTCATTGGTTAGTTTAACAAAATTAACTTTATTCATGGTTAGTTTAGCCATTTCTAGTTTAACCACAGTTGGTTTAGCCATAAATTATTTATTCCTTAATTAGTTTGGTGATATTTATTTTACTCACAGTTAGTTCAATCATTTTTAGTTTAGTCATAAAATATTTATTCATTAGTTAGTTTAACTATTTATAATTTAACCATGGTTGGTTTAACCATTAAATATTTATTCATTGGTTAATTTGGCCATATTTACTTTACTTATGGTTAGTTTAACCATATTTATTCATTGGTTAGTTTGGCCATATTTATTTTATTTATGGTTAATTTAACCATATTTATTCATTGGTTAACTTGGCCTTCTTTACTTTATTCATGGTTGATTTCACCATATTTATTTAGATATGGTTAATTAAACCATAATTAGTTTAGTCATGGTTATTTTATCATGATTATTTTTTATTTTTGGTTGGTTTAACCATTAATAGTTTAATAATCATTATTTTTTCCATAATTAATTTTTCCTAGGTTAAATTAACCACCTACTTAACTTATGTAATGCAATTATGTGGCTAAATAACTTAAATACAATTAGTTTATATCTAAGTGTATTTATTTATACATACCCCAATTACATTCCACCTATTAACCCATAGGTAATCTAATTATATAAACTAGGGTAGGCCATTTATGTACCTATGATAAATTATTAGTTGGTTAACTAGTTATTTACTTAAAATACACTAATGAATGTGTAATTAAATAGTTAATTATTACAAATACATTAATGATAATATATAATGAATTAAGTCAAATTTGAAAAGATTAGTTATAATTTGGTTGTAATTATTAATTATAACTAAATAACTAAATATTAAATTTGATTTTAACTTAATTAATGTACATATTTACCTACCTCTTTATTTATTTACTTAATTTATGTATTTTACATAGTTATTTAGGAATAATTTTATGTGAATTAAAAGGCTTTCCAAATGGTGAGCAATATAAATGGATGCACCATAAACATCCAAGACATAAGAAATATTTTAAAAAGGAAGGCCACTTGGGACAAGCTAATTGAAAAGGTTCAACTTTAAAGGCCAAATTCAAAATGAAATAAGATTTTCCTACCTAGGTCATATAGGTGTAGGCTTAAGTTAGGTGGTGTACATTTAAGCTTAGTAAAGGTCATAGTTTAGATTGCTTTAGCCTACTTTAAGCTTCTACATTTAATTGCTAGTTATAAGTGTGAGCCATGGATTATAGCTCAATAATTAGTTAAGGTTTAGTTTCGTAATTTTCCTTAGTACTAATGATTTGAATGCTTATAAGCCTCCAAGTAGTGATTATTAATAGTTGAATCAACTTTTGTGATATTTCTAGGCATATAATACTTATTTCTTTTAGTTGATGTAACATTTAATCAGTTAAGCACTTAGTAAACCTTTTAAAGTACATTAACCCTTTTATGTCGTAGAAAAGGGAAAGGGGATGTAGAATTAGATGTGATTTATTAATATATAGGGAATACAGGCTCATAATTAACAATAACATTTCACCATGATAAGGTTAAGTTAGTCTGTAGAAGAATTTTTAAGCACTAATGATGTACTTGTAAGATTTTTAGGATGTAGTCCTAATACATCTTTAATTAGTTCACTTCTATTAGACTTTTAAATAGAATAAAATCAAACTTAAATATTAACATTTCCGCCTGAGTAGCTTCATGTGAATTACAACTTTATAACCGACTTAAAGGATAGATCATAATTGCAAAAAATCTAGAATGCGACGAATGGTGCGAGCGAGGTACTTGGCTCAGTGCTCATGGGAAGGGGGTTGATTGACCCTCGTAGCCAACGATAATGGCCATCACCGGGAACCCACGTTCGACAATGGAGACGAACATCATCATCTTCGCATTGACACTCTTCAAACCTTTCTAGTGCGGTTCCACGAGTAGGAACGAATTCTAGATAGATTGCTAAAGCATGTGGGTTAGGAGACAATCGATGATCCTATACCGAACAATCGATTCGAGTGCGCACCACTCGCCTGGGCGGTTCTTCTTCGTGTGGCCGTTGAGAAATAATCACGTCGAGTGGTGCTTCTTCAAATTCTTCATGTTCTACTGGTGCAACTGGAGGATTCGAAGGCGTAGCGACATCATTCACCATGACTAATTCTCATTTGCATCAACAAAAACCAAGAAGGTCAACGAACGAAAAGGATAAAGATCAAGCTCAAAAGACCTCATCAAGATATCCAAAATAAAGGAAGGGATGAATCCTCCAATCCCATTAGTCATGAGGATTGTCATCCTGTTTGATTGGAGGATGGAATATTTCTTATGTCTCATTGGGCCCAAGAATTCTCATCCTAAACTCAATTGGATGGTAATTTATTCTCAATTCTCATTGGCTCTAGAAGGATGAGGAGGCCATTTATTGAAGCAAAGGATTTCAAAGCTTTCATTGGACAAGGGGAACAAGCTCAAGGAAGGTCATGGAGGCTTACCAACCTCTATATTGTGTGTATGTGGAAAAGAAAGAAAGAGGAAGAGGTGTGAAAAAGAATTTTTAGTTCTTATGTGTGGAGAGGTGTTCATGGAAAAGGTGTGTGCAAGAATCAAACATGGAAGGAAGTTGTGTGTAACAAGTACTTGTAACAAAGCCTCTAGATTTTTGGTTCAATTAGTTGTTCCTCCCAAATCCATAGTTGGATTTGTGTCAAAATGAAATCAGTTTTAATTTGGAAGGTGTAGAAGGTTCTCCCCAATTTTCAGCATCATCGGGTTTGCTATCAGGGAGCTACACTGGTTGGAAATAAAGGGTGTTGTAGTGGAATTCATGGAAGGATTCCATGACAAGGCCTCTGGATTTTTATTTCAATTAATTGTTCTTCCCAAATCCACCATTGGATTTGTGTCAAATTTAAACCAGTCTTAGTTTGAGAGGTGTAGAAAGTTCTCTTCAAAATTCAGCATCATTGGAGTTGCTGTAAAGGAGCTACACTTGTTGGAAGTAAAGGGGGTTGAATTGTCTGTTTTTTCCTTCAATCTAAGCAAAGTGGTTTCTAGTTCAAGTTTAACTCTTGATCTAAAAATAAAAATAAAAAATAAAAACTTATGAGATTTTGTAACATGGCTCCTTTTATATTGGCTTTCCAAAAATTCAATGCATGTTAGATTAAGAGGTTATATGTAGATGTTATGACAAATGGAATGGAAGGGTTCCAACCATCAAACGTGACATTGGATTAAACATCGACATACGGCTCCTTCATATTCCATCATGGTGAGTTACGATTATTTCACAATGTCTTTGTATCTTCAAATTGGACACAACACATTAGATCCTTAGTGAATTTCATTACTTACCTTGAATTACCTTACTTGTTAGAACTACAAATACATAGTAGTTCCACTTCCAACCGGTTTTTTTTGTGAGTGCATATCTTAATGGTGAAGGTGTGCAAGAATTCCTCATAATAGGCTCCTAAACCTAGGCTTAAGAGTTTAAGTTGTAAGTTCTTAAACATAGAGACTTGAGGAATAGGTATTTAATTTTAGGTTTAGTTTAAGTTGTTTAGGTTTTATCCATGTGGCATATCCTAATGGCCAATCGTTAAATGCCATGTGGCATAACCTAATGGTCAATGTTTAAATGCCACATGGCATAGCCTAGATGGCCACTGTTTAGATGCCACACATGGTTTAACTTGGGTGGCCACTATTTAAATGCCACATGGCATTTGCTTAATCAAAATGGTGTTTAACCAGTCAAAAAAACATTTGACTGTTACATTGACTAGTTGAAATGACTAGTAAAAAATGCCAACTTGGGCTTGGTTTAAATGTACATGGCCTAGTCACAATGGACAAGTTTAAAATGATTTGTCCAAAATGACTAAGAGGTTTTTTTTATGCCTATCCAAAGTGGGTATTTTTTCACCAAAATTTTTAGTGAAAAAAAAAGGAATTCTAGTAATGTATGAGCTTGAAGGGAGTGCCATCACCAACAAGTTTAAAAGCTTGCCTTAGCTTGCTAGCCTTGGCAATCATAGGAACTTTGCGAGGTAGGACAAAGGTTCAGGATAAAGGGGCTTAGTGCAGTCCAATTTAAACCATTCCTGGACCTCCTTTTTATTTTTGTTTTTATTTTCATTAAAGGTTTAAGAACTTTGTGAATAGGTTCAACAAGTGGTTAGGTTCAACAACCATTCAAACCTGCCATGTTATTTTTTATTTCTATTTTTATTATTTAAAAAAAATTCATCCATGTGGAAAACTTTTCATCCATAAAATTGGATGAACTTTTTCATCCATCCATTTTTCATCCATCTAGTCAACAAACACTGGTTGGTGAACGGACGGGTAGGTTAGTCACAAATATCATATTGGTGATTGTGCACCATACATTTTGAACCCTATAATTGAATAGGTTTTGTACAATTTGACCTTTGAGATTGGAATTTTCATTTGAAAATTTTCAAAAATCCATATTTTTCACATATGGAGTTGGATTGACAAACCGTTTACACCATTGAGTTTTTGGAGAGAATAATTACATGTGTGCAAAGTTATAAAACTTTTGGAAACAAAAGGTTTTGGAGGCTAGAGGTTGATTTAACATTTGTGGAATTATTTGTTATTCAATTTTGGAAATTCAATTTTCACCCATACAAAGGTGAAATGAGGAACTTTTTATGGTAGTTAGTTCCTGGTAAGAAGCACTTCCAGTGTGAAAGTTTTTAGCTCAGTTGGAAATAGGCGCTTTTGGAAATTCATTCCACAACGCAAAGTGGTTTGTGGTAACTTTTTTGTATCAAGCATTTGGTGGTTGAACATTGTGTTGGTGAGTTATATTTTTTGGACATTACAAGTGGTGGAGTGCCACATCATTGACAAATGTGAAGGATTTGAATTCCTATTATGATTCCTATGCAAAAATCACAAAAGTGGATATTTGTGTTGCATGAATTGTAAATCTCCACTTGTGTTTGTTGGGTTGCGTTTGTTGCCTATTAGCATGTTGGTCGGGTTGTCATATGCTTTTAGGGGGTAAAGGCATTACCAAGGGGTGTGCCAGTTGGCTGCAACTATTAGGATTAGAGGAGAGATTATGTGGTATCAGAGCAATCACAAGCACATAGAACACACACAAGTATGCGAGAAATGCTTGGAGTGAGATATCCAACTCCCCTCCAACCTTGCTCTTTATTCCCTTCCATGTACCACTACATTGACAAACCATATGGGATAACTATTTCTCTCCCTCCTTATTCTAACATGTTCATGGTACTAACATATCTCAAATCTACCTATGTCTTTGATTGCTTACAACACTTATCTACCACATTATTATCTATGTTTCTAACATCTACATCATAATCTTCAACAACAACTTGGGGGTGAACACATGTTCTTAGGTTGATTTCTTGATAGTCTATGTTTATTGTTTATTATGAAACTTTAGGTGAAAGGCTATGTACCTTCTTATGCGTGCCATTATTGTTCCAATGAACCTCGAGGTTGGGATTGGTGTGGTTAATGGTCAGGCATGGGACAAGGCTACCACCCAATATTGATCACTAAACAAGTCCTATTTGATTCCTAGTTTCCCTAGACATGTTGATTAGGTTCTAGTTAAAGGTTAGGTTATAGTAGGAGGTGCAATTATGGATATGTCTGGATTTGATCATTAGAATGTCCCATTGTTTGTTGTTGTGGTGAGAATGGGTTGCTAACTGGTGGACCACCTTGTTGTGTTTGTAGTGTGCCCTAGTTTGTTAGTCATGTGAAATGTTTTTGTGGGTGCAAGTGCCCTAACCATATAGGTGCAGCATCCTTGGGTTCATGTTATGAAATTTATGTTTTGGGGGTTTGGTTAAGCTATAGCATGTTCAACATCCTTGCAAATTTAGTTTGAAACATCACAAGATCTTTTTGTGATTGGATTTTAAGGGGGATACCCAAGTTATGGTTTAGGGTTCATCATGGAGTGACACATGATTCAAGAAATAAGGACACTATTACTAGTGGTTTCATTAGGCGAGAGGTGCAATTTAGACCACCCACACCACCTTCATCACCATCTAAGGGAGATTCTTCAAATTTTGAGATAATTTTTTCTCCAAAGTTTGTCACCCCACCATTGTTATGAGACATGGAGGAGATGTATGGAGCCACTAAAAGGCCCTGTCAATATTCAAGGGCGGTTGGCACCATTGAGCTAGACGATTTCATCCAAGAGTTTGACATGTGATGTGATATGCAACAAATGTGTAATCCCCAATTGTTCACACCATTCATGGCATGGAAGGGTTTGTTTCAACATTTGAAGAGGTTGCCTATGGATGATTATCATGAGTTTAGACGTGCCCATGAGATTCAAATCGAAGAGTGGCAACTATATTGGTCTCCCAATTATGTTACTATCATTAGGAGAATTATGGCCCCAAGTGGTGCAACGATAACTCTAACATTAATTTGACAAATGGAAGTTGAAATGCTAGTGGTAATGGAACCACTAGAAGTGGTGGAACTATTGGGGGTGGTGGTGTAGGGGCATCCATTAGTACATGGGGTCCATTGCTCATATTTAATCCAATTATGGAATTCTTTTGTGAGTTACAACATAATTACTAAGGGGTTAGGACTAAGAAGCTACAAAATTTGCAAGATTTCTAGCGTAAGCCCCCATGAGAGCTTGCAAGAAACTTATGCACGGATGTGTAAAGTTGATCATGGTGACATAAAATGTCATAGGAGCCCAAACAATCTAGTTTTGGTATGGGATCCTAGACAAGGAGCTTAAATGTTGGGTGCAAGATGCCATTTTATTGTAGCTTACTTGACCCACATTGGCCAGTGTATTTTAGTTATCGAAAAGGATTGAGATGCACATGGTGGAAGAATGAGTGGTCACCCTAAGGTTTAACAAGGAAAACCCAAAGAATTTTCCAACACCATCAAGTTAATAATCATGAGGTCAACCTACCAATGTTGTACCACCTAAAAGCCAAGGGGACCAAACTAGATTTGGGTGGTGGTTCCACATCTTTTCAATGGAACAAGGTGGAGAAGACAAGTGTTGGAAATGTGGTGGGCTTCACGAGAAAAAGGACTATCCCAATCCACCACATGTCATAACATCCAACCATAATCCCAACCAACCATGTTCCCATTATCATGCATATGGGCATGATGCCAATCATTGCTTTATACTTCACCCATAATTATGACAAGGTCAGTCACAAAACATTAATGCAAATAAAGGCCAAGGTTTTGGGAAGGGTTAGGAGAGGAAAAATGCAGCTAACAAAGGGTAGGCCACCAAGCTAGCTCAAGGCCAACCCAACACCATGGAGGCTAGGTTTGCACAGTTAGAGACCCTAGTCACAAGCATGGTGGCCTAAATGAACTTTATTGCATTTGGGCCAAGGAAGGCTAAAGATTAAAAAAATGGCCAATCATATAGTTTAAATGTTGATCTAGGATTCTTTTGTGGAATTGGTTTTTCAAGATTAATGGCACTAGATGAAATGATGCCACACATGTCAAAAGATCACGAGTCATGGGCAGTAGATGATGGAAACCATGTTATGGTTCCAAATTTTAATGAAATGATATCCATAAATGCACCAAGACATGGGCTAGTGTGTGGGTGCCAAAACCATGAGGTGTTGATGAAATATTGAATCCTTAGATTGGTGAAATTCAGCGCTAGGTGTAGTTCCCACAATCATTTGTGTTGATAAACACCATTCCCAATCCCATGAGGGCATCAATTTCAGGTGGAGTGTCAAGGAAGGTGCCTAGTTCTATTCCTAAGTTCAACGCACCCACAAGTTTGATGGGGGCAACCAAAGTAATGTGTTAAGCACATTATTTTCTGCTAAAACATTGGCCATTTCAAGTATTCAACCAATAGCCATGTTTTGTTTAGTGGCCACATTATGTGAGAATGGTATAACATTAGATGTGATGGTTAGGTTGGAAAACACTTTTGTGCCTCTTATAATTTCCCATCAAGTTTCTAAGGCCAACTGCACAAAGGTGTCCAAAGTTCAACCTAAATTTTGGCATGCAGCTATGGCCAAACTTCATGACCTTCTAGCATGGCCAACCATTGATTGAGCTAATGTTGTTCATGGGGTTGTGGTTGTGCATAATGAAAAAGGAATGGTTCAATTGAGGGGGGAATCAACACGATAGTATTAACCTTTTAGGGTGTTGTTGGATTATGGCGTGCAACCATTAATGTTAGGCAAAGCTATTGTTGATGGTATTGGATTGACTAATGCCAATCTTAACCCATGCCCATATCATATTTTGACATCTATGGGTGGGTTATAAAAAACATGAGGGTTAACCAACTATGAAAGATTATGATCTAGGTTAATCCCAACAAGCTAGTAAATTACACTATTATGCAAGTTTGAACAATGGTCATGCATGCTATTTCACTAGTAGAAATTGGCCAAAATGTAACCACTCTATTTGTGACTACATGCGACTATTAATTTTTTGCAACTACATTTGAACATTTTTGTAACTATTTTTTGTGTTGGTCATATTTGTGACTACACTGCAACTAGTTTGTGATTATTTTGGTGTTCATCTTTCCATGTGAACAACAATTAGTTTGGTTTTCATCCAATTTTTTTTTTTAATGTCCCATTAGTTGCAAATGTGACCAATTTAGTTGTAACCCTATAAATATACAAAGGTATATTTTGTGAATTCTAAAAAATATAGTTGGGTGTATTATGATTTATAAATGTATATTTTGAATGTATATGAACAACCATATTACATGTGTATTCAAGTATTATTACAAATGACCTTTATTATTATTTATATTAATATTAATTACATGTAATAAAAACAAAAATTCAATATAATTTTCACTATTTTTTAAAATAATAATATTTTATTACATCATGATGATGATGATGATGATGATGATGTTGATATTAAAATGATAGGAAAAATAATTATATAATTACTGAAATAATTACCAAAAATCTAATATGTTATTATATTGGTATTAAATTATTTTCAAATGATTAATTTACTTATTAAATTTTATTATTATTATTTATTAAAAATAATTATAATAAATCATAATACCTCTAACAAGTGACATAATAATAATAATAATAATAACTAAACTAAGCTAGCTATATATTACATTATTCTTATATTATAATAAGCAATCAATTATGAAATATTACTATATCATAATAATTACCAAAATATTAATATATAGTTTAAAATTTTAAAATTTCAAATTTATGATATGTAATTATTAATTATTAATTAATCAATGATTAGAATCAATTATTGATATATAATTTTATAATTTATTTATTTATTATTATAATTATTGTAGTATTTAGAATGGAAATCTTATAAATTATTATACAAATGCAGAAATTATTTTTGTAGGAAAAATATTTTTATTAATAATAAAAATTATTTATTTTAACTTTTCATAAATAGCTATAATGAATGAAATAATAATATGAATAATAAAAATAAATTGTTTAACCTTGGCTACCAACTACCTACAATAATAATTGAATTAATGTTATTGTTAATATTAAATATTTGCATTTATATTTATTATGAACTATAAAAATGAAAATTATAATGAAAATAATAATAAAATAATTAGCCTAGGTTAGGTTTTAATTATATTACTAAAATTTAAAAAGTAGTACTCGATTATTAGAATTTATAATTACTAATTATTAATTACTGATTATTTCAGTTATTATATTAATTTATTTGGTTATGAAATATTTAGTCATTATTTATTAATAATTAGTTAATTAGTTCAATATTAACTAGATATTAGTTAATTAAATTGGTTGATAGATCATTATAATTAATATATCATTATAATTAAATATTATTACTATTTATATAGCTAATAAATTAAGTAATATTTAATAATAACTAATCATATAATTAATTGAGTAATCATAATATTTTGATTATTATTACTATAAATAATTTGTTAGTTGGACAATTTATAAAGTGAATTAATTAGTTTCTAGTTTAGTTGTTAATTAATTAAGTAGCAAGTCTATTAATTTTTTTTCTATAATTTATTCATTAAATAATTAGTAATTTAATTAATTAATTAGCTAGTTAGTTGTCATTGACCTACTTGTTTATATACTTTTCAAGATGAGAATGAAAGCCAAAACATATGGAATAAGCTTTCTAATTGCAAATTATCTACGACAAAACATTTTTAATCACAAATGACTTACAACTAAAAAGTTTATCCCATATGTTTTGGTTTTCATTCTCATTTTGAAAAATATATAAACAAGGTGTTTTTGTCTTTACATTTTCATATTTTAAAACATGGGCATATGGGATCAACCAATAAAAAAGGCTTAGCCTAAAGTAAAATATAAATATTCATTTACTTACACCTAACTACCTATTTCCCTAACTTACCTAACTACTTTTTTACCTACCTACCTACCTAAGCAGGTATGGCTTAGGTAGGTAAATAAGTCCTATTTAGATAGGTGTTTATCCTAAATGATAGGTAGATATATAAGTAGGAAAGTACCTAGTTCAACCTGTATACCTAAATATTGATTTAATTTTAATTTGGAAAAAATCAATTAATATACCATGTGGCAAATTCATATTGCACCACGTGTCACAATTTAAACCATCAAAACATAAAAATTAAACATTTTAGATTATTACTAAATAATAATATTTAAAAAAATTATTAAGAGTTAGAACATTAGCAACACATAACTTGTTCCCATTGTTCACCAAAAAAGTCGCATTTTAATTATAAGTGACAATATGTATATGGACAATCAAAGGATGAAGGCATATTTTGTTGATTTTTTCTTTCATTCAAAACTCATTATCATTTGCAACTAGTGTCAATGTGACTTGTCTAACGTGACTATTAAAATTTTAGTTGCAAATGTCGCTTGTAATTAAAAATTAATCATAGGGACCAATTGCATAATGGCCATTTTCTATTAATGTGTCCTCTGATGTGTTGGTTGGAGGTGTGGTGTTGTATCCCTTAGGGGTTACCATTGATTTTTGGGAAGAAATCACATACTACCATTCAAGCTGGCAAACAGGAGTTAGTCATAAGGCTTCATTGCTAACGAGATTCATTGGGGGGTAAATAGGAAAATCTAACAAGTCAACTGTGTTGGCAAGATTTTCAGGCTTCCCACATGGGCTTGAGTTGTTGGAGGGTAATATCCATGACCAAGATGCACCTCCAAATGGTGAATTGGCGATGTTAGGGCCATAAGGGATGCCAGTCATTCCAATTTCTCCATTGGATCCTAGGCCACCATGGGGCACAGTGATTGGACTTTAGGCATCAATTAGTCATTATATTCATCAAGCTTGGCACATTCTATCATCACCAAACCCATAATCACCTATGAACCTTGGTAATGGGCCTCCAAGTTTAAACCCATTGGATACTAGGGTTATTTAGTGGAATATTCCCAAGGATGGGAGATGCCTACTTGAGTTGTTTAGAGGCATTAGTTTTGGATTAATTGTAGTTTTACAATTAGGCATCCTAGTTTGGAGATACCATTATGTGGAGAAGGAGCCACAAGCCAAACAAACCTCAATGCAGCATGTTATGATGTTGCAACAAAGGTATCCCCACTTGTTACCAACATCGACCGTATAGGGTTATCAATGTTCCATACCAAGTAACATCACCTTGTTGAGGGCACCAGATTTGGCAAGGAATGGGCCAATTGATTTGGTCATTTCTAAATGGCGATGCCAAGGTTTTTCACAAGTGGGTATGGGTCAAGGATTTTTTGATCCCAGGTTGGGTTTATTCTAGGAATGGGTTCGTGTTGTTAACATTCGTGTACAACAACACATATGGCATATTTGTTGGAAAGTGTTCCACCATCAGGGGATTCTAGGTCAACTGTTTTGGCTAGATGGCAACAAGTTAGGGCTTGGATTAACAAGCCAATGTAAATGGATGTTACTTCATTTGGTTCACGAGCTCATCGTTTATGATAGATGCAAACTAACTTAGCACCACCAAAGGTGACCCAATGAACATATGAACTCATTCCTAGGTCACCCACATGCTTGGTGGATGACATACTGGATCCAAAATGCCATTCATGTGTGGTTCGTCATGATGACCGACCACCTTTGGCTATGGTCAAAACCTTCCACAAATAGCTTTATTAACATTCTTGAGTTTTCCACATTCTCATGCATTTAGGAATGGGGGCCCAAGGATGATTTGGGATTCCCATTCATCTATAATGGAAAAACCCAATGCAGATGAAAGGGAATGGGCCATGGGAATCTACATTAGCACCATAGTTGTGCAAGGGTTTAAACCCTAAACCCTAAACCTTTACACCTTTTACATAGCAATCACAAGCCATGCCTTCAACTTTGAGTGTTGGGGATGTTCCATCATCCCAACCCAAGGTACAAGTGATTGCAAAAACATGGGACCTAAAAATTGGTCCAACAATTATAAGAGGGTAGGTGCATGAAGCACAATGAATAATGCCAGATTTCATTAAATATTTTGCCTTCTATTTGAAGGAATTAAGTCATTTAAGGGGACAAGAGGTTCAAATCATATTGGAGGATGATAATCCAATTTTCAAGTGATTTGACAAGCTTAGTGAGGTAAAGGGAACCTTAGTTTAGGCTTAAATAACAAAGTTGTTGGATGCTATAGAATTATTGGATGCTAGTTTGGTGGAATTGTCTAGGAGTGAATGTCAACTAATAGTGATGTCAACCAAGAAAGACATTTTTGGCAATTGGATTGAATGCTGCATGTGTGGGGATTATTATTTAGTGAATAAATGGACCTATTCAAACAAATATGCCATGCCCTTACCGAAGGAGATCTTTGATGCCTTTAAAAAGGCCAAGGTTTTTAGTACCTTAAGACTTAAAGTCTAGCTACCATCAGTTGCCATTGAAGGAGGGTGATAAGGTCAAGACAACATTTTGGGGAATTGACCTTCATGGGAAGGATTGTTTGTACCAATGGAAGTTTTTGCCATTTGGTTTGAATAATGCCCCTATAGAATTTCAAGGGGTCATGAATTGAGTGTTGGTGGGTCTTGGTTTTGCCAAATGCTACATTGATGAAATCATTGTTTTTAACATGAACCCAGGAGATCATCTCACCATTTGCAAGAGGTGTTTGAAAAACTTAAGGAACATAATTTAAGTTTCATTTAAGCAAGTGCCAATTCTTTCATACTTAGGTAAAGTACCTGGGTCACATGATTTGTCCACGTGGATTGGGGGTTCAAAAGGTCAAGTTTGAGGCCATTTCACATGTTCCCCAACCAACGGATGTTAATTGGTTATGATTTTTTTTAGGCTTGTGTAATTACTACTGGAGTAACATAGCCAAACCTTTAACCTAACTAATAGATTGACCAAGAGTTTATTTGGATGAACCACAAGAATAAGCCTTTTAGGAATTGAGAGCCAGGCTTTCATCAACCCTTGTTTTGAGGTGATCCATCCAAGGACAACTATTTTAATTACACAATAATTAAAATACTTCAAGGTTGGGAGTTGTGCTTACCCAATTTGATGATGATGGTTGAGAATTTGTGGTGGCATAATCCAATTGGTCCAACAACAAAACGAAGGCCAAGTATAGTTCATATGAGGGGGAGTGCCTTGTAGCTCTTTGGGTTGTTTCATCATTCCGATGTTATTTTTATGGTAGCCCATTCATTTTGATTACTAATCACCAACCTTTGAAATTCCTTGGAATTAGATTGATTCACAAGAAAGTTAACCAAGTAGGCACTTATCTTGCAAAAGTATGATTTTGATATAATTCATAGGCCTAGTAGGGTTAGTTAAGATGCCAATTGGTTGAGTTGGAACCCAAGTTCCAATGAGGAGGATAGCACTAAGGCTCGTTGATGTGGATTTGGAAGCAATACCAAGATGACATGCCTTTGTACCTTATTGGGGTGTTTTAGGGGATGTACTTCATAATGGGGATCCCCATGATGTGGACATGGAGTTGGAGGGCAATTGTGTTCTACATATTTCTGATGATGCACTCGTCATTGCATATTTGCAAGTAGGTGAAGTTTTGATTAAATTAACACCCAAGGAAAGGGATTGTGTTGTGCATAAGGCCAAGCGGTTCAAATGGGAAGGTGAAGTTTATGCCCTTCTACGGATGTGGGTAGATGGACAAGTGAAGGTTGTTAGAATTACTATTCGTTTCTAATTCCCACTGTTGATGAATGTGTCAAACATTCATCAAAAGGATGAATAGTATTCACATCCTTGTAGTAGTTAGGTTAGGGTTTAGAAGTTGAGACTACTTAGGGTTTGGCGACGGCTAGGGTTAGGGTTTGGTGGCGGCTAAGTTAAAGTGGCGGCTAGGGTTAGGGTTTGGCGACGGCTAGGTTAGGGTTAAGTGGCGACTACTTTAGGGTTAGGAGATAGTATATAATGGAGTGGTTTTGAGTTGTTTTTCATTCTTTCCTTTCATGGTTTTGAGTGCACGTAGAACCTTCAAGCCTTGTTAGTAGTTACAAGCCATAGTTTTTGTGATTGTAGCATTTGAAGCATATAACCTTTGTGATTTCTTGTTAAGTAATACAATTGTTCCATTTCATGAACTTTGAATGTTTCATTTCTTGCTTGTTTTCAAGTTGTTTCCAATAGGTTATAAGCCCACACCAAGCAAGAGAAAGGACATTGTGTTAGAACAAGAAATAGTCAAGGGTTTAGCGTGTATAACATAGAAAGGGAAAATCCTTTTGAGGGAAGGCTTTTAGTTTGCAAGGTTGCAAAAAGAGTAGAAGTCCATTTTTAAGTGAGTGATGTTAAAAATACTATTCGTTTCTAATTCCCAATGTTGATGAATGTGTTAAACATTCATCAAAAGGATGAATAGTATTCACATCCTTGTGGTAGTTAGGTTAGGGTTTAGAAGTGGAGACTACTTAGGGTTTGGCAGCGGCTAGGCTTAAGGTTTGGTGGCGACTAAGGTTAGGCGGCGGCTAGGGTTAGGGTTTGGTGGCGGCTAAGGTTAGGAGATAGTATATAATGGAGTGTTTTTGAGTTGTCTTTCATTCTTTCCTTTCTATTAGGATTAGAGGAGAGATTACATGGTATCAGAGCAATCACAAGCACATAGAACACACACAAGTATGCGAACAATGCTTGGAGTGAGATATCCAACTCCCCTCCAACCTTGCTTTTTATTCCCTTCCATGTACCACTACATTGACAAACCATATGGGATAACTATTTCTCTCCCTTCTTATTCTAACATGTTCGTGGTACTAACATATCTCAAATCTACCTATGTCTTTGATTGCTTGCAACACTTATCTACCACATTGTTTCTAATATCTACCACATTATTATTATCTATGTTTCTAACATCTACATCATAATCTTCAACACTCCCATTTTGCAAGTAATCTAAGGCTCAACAAATGGAGTTTGTTACCGCACGATTGATGCATGAAGTGTCCAAAAGGAAGGAGAAAGAACCCCAAGGTGATGATGCAGCCATGGTGTCAATGCAAGGAAAAGGAGGCACCACATCTACACGCAAAGACACCAAGACATGCTACTATTGTGGCAAACCAGGCCACATTGCACGATTTTGCTTC
>Ga0116227_10003885_pt1 | contig 32804 bp, 30 predicted proteins | sample S1TSphgellanicum_FD_89693 | JGI IMG/M metagenome (GOLD analysis project Ga0116227, IMG submission 89693) | Host-associated microbial communities from peat moss isolated from Minnesota, USA - S1T2_Fb - Sphagnum magellanicum MG | ecosystem: Host-associated > Plants > Peat moss > Unclassified... | reverse complement strand
ACACAAAGACATCAAAGGTGTTTTTTTTTGATAGAAAAAACACAAGAAAAAAATACCACCCCCCCCCCCGCAGCCCCACAAAAAAAAGACCAAAAAAAAAAAAAAAAAAACAACAACAACAAAAAATCCAAATAGAGAGAGAAAGAGAGAGAGAGAGAGAAGGAAATGGAATGAATGAATGAATGAATGAATGAATGAGTGGAAAGAGTTGGGTGGGGAGGAGAAGGAGGGAGGGGGATTTGCCCCGCCAACTCATGGGTAGTACCTAGAATGGAGGAAGTTGAGAAAAAGAGTAGGAGGAGGAGGAGGAGGAGGAGGAGAGAGGGAGGCAGGAAGAGTGTGGAATTATATGTGTCAGAGAAAAAGTAATAATACAATTGCACTTTCTTCTGTAGTTGGAGTTGTTGGGTGTTGTTGGTGTGCAATTGCATTGCTCTTTACTTACTTACACTCTTTTGTTGTTGTAGGAAAACTTGGGTGTTCCCCTCCTCCTCTTCCTCCTCCTCCTCCTCCCCAAATCCCCTACCAATGTTTTTTTTCCCCTCTCTCTCTCTCTCCCTCTCTCCCTCTCCCATTCATTCTCTACCCCATTCCATCCTCTTTCTGTAGCTGTTGAGCTCCACACCAGCTTTGATCTAGTTCCTTGGAAGCAGGAAGAAGATCAGACAGAAAGAGAAAAAGAAATAGTAGTTGTAGTAGTAGTAGTAGTTGTTGTTGTTGTTGTTTTTGTTTTTGTTGTTGGTGGGTTTTGTCAAGAAGATTTCCAAGTTAGTTAGTTAGGGGGTGTGTGTGTGTGTGTGTGTGTGGATTTTGTTTGGTGTTTGTGTTTTTCTTGGTTGAAAGTTGTTGGCAATAGATGAGCTTTCTTTTGGGGAGTGCAAGCTGGTAAGACATTGATGACCCATTGTTGCCCAGTTGAAGAATGTGAGACAGACAGAGACCACACACACACAAACAAAGGTTTGGGTTGAGTTTTGGATTGATGGGTTGTCTTGTGCAGCTGGATTTTTTCAGTGGGTTTTTGTGTCTGACAGACTCTTTGTTGTTGTTGTTGTTGTTGGGTAGTTTTCTTTTGAGTGAGAAAGAGATTTGAGTGAAGCAAAGAAGAAGAAAGTGTAGGCTTTGAATCTCCCTGTGTTTGTACGTGTCTATGTTTTGTGCTTTCAAGGCCAAGTTTTTTTCTTGTTTTGGTGGTAGTAGATTGTGAAGTTTTTGAGTACTAGTTGTAGTTGAAGAGACAGGAAGATCTTAAGAACTGGGAAGATGAAAAGTGGTTTTTGTTTGTGTTTGTGCTTGTTTTGAGATGATTGTTTTGTTGGTTGTTGCTTTTGGTAGTGAGGATTTCTGAGCTACCGCAACGGCATTTGGGACTGTTGGCTAGGGGATGTGTTGCAGCTGCATTGTTGTTCTTTTGCGGTTGGATTTGGAGGAGGAATTCCTCAAGTGTTTTGTTTGTTGTCGGGGCTGATGATGATGCAGATGCCGATGCGGATGTGCAGGTGAGAGGACGACATCAGCAAGAGATTTGGCCTGGATTCTTGGGGATCCGTTTTGAGGAAGTGGGGAAAAGCAGCAGATGTAGATGCAGCAGCAGCAGGAGACAGAGATGGGATCAAAGAAACAGGAGAAAAGAGTGTAATGAACTTGTGTGCTTGCTGAAGCTGTTTGTGTCTCTGTGGTGGTAGAGACAACAGAGAGAGTGCAAAAAAGGGCGATTAGCTTTGGGGTCTGAGCTTGGACCTACCCAAAGCTCACACACCCGATCTTTGCAGCTGCTCAGAAATGGAGGCCGATGCAGGTTTAGTAGCTGGTTCACATCACAGGGATGAGTTTGTTGTGATCCGATCCGAGAGTGATGCAGTAAGTAACTCTTTCTCTCACAATGCATTTCAGCAAACTAGTTCTCCCCCTCATCCCATATCCTTTCCCACATTTCTTGAGCTTTGTTAGTTAGAGATTTTCTGAAGACACAACTGATCTGAGAATGCAAGATCTTCCCAACCCATGACAGCAAAATTGGGTGATCTAAACAGGAGGCTTTGGTCTCCTCCTCCTCACTGAGAGCTTTTGTTGCATGTGTGGGGAATGTATGTATCTGCAGCCGAAACCTGTGAGCCAGGTGAATGGTAGCATCTGTCAGATTTGTGGGGATGATGTTGGGGTTACTCCTGAAGGCGAGCTTTTTGTGGCTTGTGGCGAATGCTCGTTTCCTGTCTGTCGTCCCTGTTACGAATATGAGAGAAAAGATGGCACTCAATGCTGTCCTCAGTGCAGGAAAAGATACTTGCGCCACCGAGGTCAGTCAGTCAGCCCTCCCCACCTCCCCCCCATTTTCTTTTCTTTTCCCTCTCGCACAAGATCATAGCCCACAAAATTTCCTTCCCACAAAAAAACACACACCCAATCCTGCCTAACGGAAATGACTTTTTTCTTTTAAGAGTTTTTTTTTTTGGTTTTTGTTTTTTTGTCAAGTTGTTTGCTTCTTTTGTGTTGAAATCTGTCCATTTTTTTTTGTTTGGTCCTGATCTGGTTGGGGGATCTGGATCTCTTGGGGTAATGAATGAATGCAGGAAGTCCTCATGTTGATGGGGATAAGGAAGATCCAGAGATGGACGATTTGGACAAAGAAATGCACTACACTGAAGTGGACAAAGATGACAGACAGCAGGTCACAGAGGCAATGTTGCAGGGACATATGAGCTATGGTCGAACTCACGAGGATGCCGTGTTGCCTGCAATGCAACCTTCATATCCATACCTCACTAATAGCCAGGTACAACACATACACACATACATATGCGGCTTGCTTATGTGCTGGCTTCTTGCTTGCTCATCATGGAACCCACATTGCATCCCCCCTCACTCTGAATCGCTCTTCACTTTCCAATCTAATTCTTCCTCATTGGCGCATGTTGAGAAAACTCTTAAGTAACTTCAACTAACATACACAAATGACTGATTTCTCTGAAAAAAGAGATTCATGGATTTTACAAGAGCAATTGATATCTCTGCAAAAAGAATAAAAAATCACTTATTGCATGTAGTTCTTCACCAATGCTACGAGAGTGTAAAATCTGTTGGTCCAGTTGCTGCTAGAGCATCACTTTTTTTAAATGAGAAACAATTCTTACAAGGAACAAAACTTCCAGTTTCAATGGGTGTATAGCAGCTTTCTGCACTCATCTGTGGAACAAAAAAAAATCTGTTTGAATGGGTGTGTACTAATCTTCAATCTCCTGTGGAATAAAAATTCAGATCTTATGGTGTGTGTATTCTGGGTGCGAAGTAATCTTCAATCTTTCTGTGTGTTCTGGGATCATCAATTTTTCTAAGATCCATGAATTTGCTGCTGCAGGTTAGTGGGGAGTTTCCATTGGGTTCTCCAGAGCACAATGGAATGATGCCCAACGGTGGAAGCAAACGGGTCCACCCAATCTTCGATGATACACAATCTGGTATCATCATCATCATCACTCAATCACCCATGCTTCAAAGATTGCAATTTTGTTGTTGCTGTAGCTGAAGTCATTCTTGCACTACTAGCTCACACATTTGAAGGAATCTATACAGAGACAAATTAGCAAATTGCAATGGTTTCATTGTCATTTGTGAAATCTTTTTTTTTGCAGAATGGATGTCATGGACTTTTAGTAGTAATAGTAGTAGTTTCAGTATTGATATTGGTATTGGTATTGGTATTTGGTATTTGGTATTGGTAGTAGTTCATGTGGGATTGGTGGTGTTCTTTTGTGATTGGATTGCAGTGCATTCAGTGCAATCACGGTCCATGGATCCAACCAAGGATTTGGGCGTATATGGATATGGGAGTGTGGCATGGAAGGATCGTGTGGAGAGCTGGAAACTGCGACAGGACAAGAATTCGATGATGATGACCGAAGGTAACCAACATCATCTCGGTGGGAAAGGAGTTGATCTTGATGATAATGGTGGACAAGGCCCAGATCTACCCATGTACGTTTTTGTTTTCCCCATTTTTGTTGATTCATGAGTTCTCTTTGTAAGCCATGAATCTCTGGTGAAATTTTGTTTTTGAATCTCTCAACGCTAAATTTAATTTAATTTGGTTTAGTTTAATCTGATTTGATCTAATACTTGATTTTTTCCCCTCTCTTTTTGTTTGTGGTTATTAGAATGGACGAGTCAAGACAACCTTTGTCAAGGAAAGTTACATTTCCTTCAAGCAGAATCAATCCTTACCGGATGATCATTGTCATTCGGCTTGTGGTTATTGCATTCTTTTTCCACTACCGCATTCAGAACCCTGTTCCCGGTGCGTTTGGTCTGTGGCTCACATCTGTAATCTGCGAGATCTGGTTTGCGGTTTCTTGGATCCTTGATCAGTTCCCCAAATGGTTCCCAATCAATCGCGAAACCTATCTTGACCGGCTAGCTCTCAGGTAGTCAGTTGCCATCTAACACCCTTTTCCCAACATCTCTCTCCTAAAAAATAACTGAGAAACGGTGATTGACAATAATATTTCTTCCTTTTCCTTTGCTTCTTAGAAATGGGTGACACCTGTTGAAAAATGGGCAACAACCCATTGGAACCCAAGTTGTTAGAATTTATGAGCTTGATTTTCACATCAGTGTTGTGCTGCGTCTGTCTGCAGGTACGAGAAAGAGGGGCAACCATCTCAGCTGGCGCATGTTGATATTTATGTCAGTACAGTGGATCCAGCAAAGGAACCACCATTGGTGACAGCCAATGTCATTCTCTCAATTCTCGGGGTTGACTACCCAGTCGACAAAGTGTCATGCTATTTGTCAGACGATGGTGCGTCCATGCTGACTTTTGATGCACTTTCTGAGACATCAGAATTCGCACGCAAGTGGGTGCCATTCTGCAAGAAGTTCAGCATTGAACCTCGTGCCCCTGAAATGTACTTCTGCCAAAAGATCGATTATTTGAAGGACAAAGTACAACCCACATTTGTCAAGGAGCGCCGTGCGATGAAGGTTAGTTTGATGTCTCCAAACAAAGAGAACATGTTCTTTCTTAAATCCACTGTACAATTTTTACATTTTAGGGTGCAGGGGAGTTATATCATTTGTGCAGTGAACCTGCAATGTGTAGAGGTTGCATGTAACCATCACACAAAGAAAGTGACCAAAATCAAAGTGAGATGCATTGATGTATCTAAATTATGTAAAATGTGGGACAGAGAGAATATGAGGAGTTTAAGGTGCGTATAAATGCGCTGGTCGCCAAAGCCCAAAACGTGCCAGATGAAGGATGGACAATGCAGGATGGCACACCATGGCCTGGGAACAACACACGAGATCATCCTGGAATGATTCAAGTATGTGCGCCTCAGAACTTCCTTCTGTTGGAAGGGTGATTTTACATGGGGCATTGATTGAAATAGTTTTAACTGCACGATTAGAGTGTGTTTTGATTCTTATGAAGTGCATTCTGATTCCATGAAATGCTTCCTCATTATTACTGATCACAATTTGCGTTTTGCTTGTGACTGAACAAGGTGGTGTTGTTGCACAGGTGTTTTTGGGTCACAGTGGTGGACATGATACAGATGGGAATGAGCTTCCACGTTTGGTGTACGTATCTAGAGAAAAGCGACCTGGATTCAATCATCACAAGAAAGCAGGAGCCATGAATGCTTTGGTGGGTTGCAGCGTCTCTTTCCACACATAACAACCACATGTAACCCAGTACCCAATAGTAGCTAGATATTTCGGTGTCACTTCTTTTTGGATTTTTATGTTTCTTTCCTGTAATGCCTGCTGCAAATCGCTGATGATCTGTTTTTTCAGGTGCGAGTGTCTGCAGTGCTTACGAATGCGCCGTTCATGCTCAATTTGGATTGTGATCATTACATCAACAATAGTCAAGCTCTTCGCGAGGCAATGTGTTTCATGATGGATCCGTTAGTTGGCAAGCGTGTATGCTATGTTCAATTCCCCCAGCGATTCGATGGTATTGATAGGAGTGATCGATATGCCAATCACAACACTGTTTTCTTTGATGTGAGGAACTACCCATTTCTCCTTCTTCTTCTTCTTCTTCTTGACTCACACCCCAAATTCTTTTCCTTAGTGTGAATTGCTTTGATGGCTGTGGCGCTTGATTTATGGCATGCTACGTCATCCTGTATTTAAAGGAGGAGCTCCCCTCCCATCAATCTGTCAGATCATGCTAGCCAAGTGCTGTAATGTGGACACACATAGGCAAGAATAGAAGAAAAAAATTCTGCAGATTTTCGGATGAACTTCTCCATTCATGACATATTGTTATAGTTTTTTCTGATGCCATATTCCATTGTGTTTGCAGATCAACTTGAAGGGTCTGGATGGACTTCAAGGTCCAGTGTATGTGGGAACTGGGTGTGTGTTCCGAAGGCAAGCACTGTATGGGTATGATCCACCACCAAAAGAAGGAAAGAAAATCAAAAACATCTGCATAGACTTTTGCTGTGGCCCTCGCAAACCCAGGAGCAAGACTAAGCTCGGAAAAACCTCTGACAAGAAAAAGGAACTTCCACGTACTGATTCCACAATCCCCATCTTTGCTCTCGAAGACATTGAGGAAGGCCTTGAAGGTAAAACTTACTTGCTCCTCCAAGTACGCAGTCTTCGTTTTGTACTCTTTTATACACGCCAATTTCACACCCATTTTGATGCAGTAGGAGTAGTTTTCTTACAAACCCATGTGGAACCTTTTTGTACTCATCCATATGAAAAAACAAATTCTTAACACATTCCATGTGGAATTGAGTTTTTCAGGGATAGACGATGAGAAGGTGTCAATGATGTCATTGAAGAATTTTGAAAAGAAATTTGGTCAGTCTCCTGTGTTTGTTGCATCAACTCTTCTTGAGAACGGTGGCGTTCCACAGTCAGCAAGCCCTGCCGCGCTGTTGAAGGAAGCGATTCATGTCATCAGTTGTGGTTACGAAGACAAATCTGATTGGGGAAAGGAGGTGTGTGCATTCGATAAAATATGCTTCAAAAACCCTCAATTAGCACAACAGCAGCAAAAGTGTAAAACGAAACCAAACCCTAAATTTTTTAGGGTTTAAGGATCAGGGCTTTCTAACACCCATCTGCAATTACCTCTACAAATTTGAATAAACAAAAACAATGAGAGATCACCCCAAGTAGTAAGTATCAAATTGTCTCTCTTTTGTCGTTTTGGAGGATTTTTTTTTGTCTCTTGCAATTTCATTTCATGGATACAAATTTTTTGGTGTGTGTTTGTGTGTTGTGTTGCAGCTGGGATGGATCTATGGTTCAGTCACAGAGGATATTTTGACAGGCTTCAAAATGCATTGTCGTGGGTGGCGCTCCATTTACTGCATGCCACGCCGTCCTGCGTTTAAAGGATCAGCTCCCATTAATCTGTCAGATCGTCTCAACCAAGTGTTACGATGGGCGCTTGGGTCTGTGGAAATTTTGTTCAGTCGCCATTGCCCTCTCTGGTATGGCTACAAAGGTGGCAACTTGAAGTGCCTGGAGAGGCTGGCCTATATTAACACCACGGTTTACCCACTCACCGCTTTGCCTCTTGTTGCATATTGTACGCTGCCCGCTATTTGCTTGCTGACCGGGAAATTTATCATTCCAACGGTATGTACCCCCCTCCCCCTTTCTTTTCTTTTCCCTTCCTCATGAGAAACTCATCACCCTTAGTGTTTTTTCAATCCAAAACTTCAAATTTCTTGAAGATTTGAAAACCCTAAAATTCTTCGTCACATTTTGGGTTGTGTTGGATGTCTTTTGTAAATTTCATATTTCTTGAAGATTTGAAAGCCCTAAAATTCTTCGTCTTCACATTTTGGGTTGTGTTGGGCTGACATTTGTAAATTTCGTATATATTTCTTGAAGATTTGAAAGCCCTAAAATTCTTCTTCTTCACATTTTGGGTTGTGTTGGGTGACATTTGTAAATTTCATATATATTTCTTGAAGATTTGAAAGCCCTAAAATTCTTCTTCTTCACATTTTGGGTTTGTGTTGGGTGTCATTCGTAATTTCATATTTCTTGAAGATTTGAAAGCCCTAAAATTCTTCTTCTTCACATTTTGGGTTTGTGTTGGGCATCTTTTGTAAATTTCATGTTTCTTGAAGTTTTGAAAACCCTAATTTTTTTTGGGCACAATTTTGGGTTGTGTTGGGTGGTTTTATTGCAGATAAGTGACGTGGCAAGTCTGTTTTTTCTTTCTCTATTTATATCCATTTTTGCGACGGGTATTCTCGAGATGCGTTGGTCGGGAGTCGGGATTGACGAATGGTGGCGAAACGAGCAGTTTTGGGTGATTGGTGGCGTTTCAGCTCACTTGTTTGCCGTCTTCCAAGGGTTGCTCAAAGTGTGTGCGGGTATCGACACGAATTTCACCGTGACATCCAAATCTTCGGAGGACGACGATTTTGGAGAGCTATACGCCTTCAAGTGGACTACGCTCCTAATTCCCCCCACCACGTTGTTGGTCGTCAACCTCGTGGGCGTTGTTGCGGGAATCGCCGGTGCAATCTACAACGGGTACGCATCTTGGGGTCCTCTCTTCGGGAAGCTCTTCTTCGCATTTTGGGTGATTGTTCACTTGTACCCATTCCTCAAGGGTTTAATGGGGCGACAAAACCGCACACCCACAATTGTGATCGTGTGGTCCGTTCTTTTGGCCTCCATCTTCTCTCTTCTATGGGTTAAAATCGATCCATTTTTGCATCAGATCACCGGACCCGATCCAAAGCTATGTGGTATCAATTGCTAAAGCCCTCCCTCTCTCGCCTTCTATAATTCAAAGCTTTTTTTTCCTTCCCATTTTCTTCAAATCTTTAAAAAAAAATTTACTACCCACCAGTTCAGTTCACGAAAATGATAAAAAAAAATTCTTCATGTGCAGCCTTTACTTCTTTCCAACAGCTCCCCTTTTTTTTATTGCCCAAAAAAAGGAGGGGCTGTTTAGGGTTTCTATGCTCTGCCACCGCCGCTGCCATTTAGGGTTTCAAGAGTTTAGGGTTTAGAGTTCAGAGCTGTAGCCAGCCAGCCAGCCAGCCCCCTTATTGATCTACAGTGTTGTTGTGTACCCTCCCCACCTCCCCTTCTTCTGCCGCCATTGTCTTTGGGATAGTGGCTGCAGAGGCTGGTGGTAGAAAATAAGAGATTTGTAGCTCATCTCTCAACAAGAGACACTAACTGTATCATTACTTACAAATTTTTTTTAAAGAAGGGTTTTTAAGATCCAGGCTTTGTTTCAACAACATCTCTCTCTCTCTCTCTCTCTCTCTTCCTTTTTACTCTAGTATTGTTAAGTTGTAACTAAACTAGTAGTGCTCATCTCTCTCTCTCTCTCTCTCTCTCTCTCCATTCTTTGTCTCTCACTCTTTCAAACTCCAAAGTAGTACACAAACCCTACACACACCCTACACACACACTTTTCAGCTAAAGCTTTACTAACCAACAATACCATGTTGTTGTGTTGCATCTTTTCTCTGATCAATTCAAACTTTGGCCGGCATTTGAGCAAACCCTATAAATTTTGTGGATTATTTTCATTTGATTTGAAAAAACTTATTATGGGTTTATTTTCATTTGGAAACGTATTAGTGCATCATTTGTTTGTTTGTTCATTCATTTATCCATTCATTCATTCATTCATTCATTCATTTGTGGCATATGATAAGTACCATACTCAAGTTGTTGCACCAATTGTTGTTGTGTAACTAATAATAATGGAGGGAATGGTAAGGATGATTCAACCTCGTGAAAACGCATGTGATAGTAGTTACCTATAATATGAGTGCCACACATCAAAAGCAATTACTTGGAACATTATTGAGAAGGTACAATGAAATCCTTATCACCAATAATACCATGTCCTTATTGATTGCATTAGTTCCATGAACATTTCTTACAAAGACATGTAACTACTTGATGTGATAATATCATTCCTAAAGCCTCCTCTCCTTTAGCTTAAAATCTTCTTTTCGTCCTTTTTTCTTGAGATGTTCAACCTCAATATTCAACACGTGGTAACAAATATATATATGGGTAGTATTCAACACATGGTAACGAATATATATATATATGGGTGCAATTAGAGCTAAAGGACACAACCAAGAAATGTGTTGATTTTTGAAAACTCTTGCAATTTTGAAAGAAGATCGAGTATGAGTTTCAAACATTGAAATGTAATTTGGTTTGGTGCACAATGTTTTTATATTAGTGAAGTTGCATCTCAATGAGTTTTGTCTCGTTTTGAAATGTTTCATTGAGTATTAAATGAATGTGAGTAAGCATTGGGCAATATGTTGTTCGTAGAAGTTTTTTTAAGTTTAAACATTTGTTTTGATTATTAAATGAATGGTAGTAAGCAATGGGCAATATGTTGTTTGTAAAAGTTTTTTAAATTTAAACAACCATTTAGCTTATCAAATGTACACTACTCATTAGTAGTTTTTTTTTATAAATGAGTTTTTTTTCAAAATTGGAAAGGATTTTCATGATGATAATTAGAAGAACAATAGGAATTGAAATTGGTAAAAAAATTTGCTTATCACACATACAGCCACATTTGGTTCAAACATGTTTTTTATTGTCAAATTTAAGTATTTTGCGATTTTGTTTGACAAAAATTTTCATTTTTATGCATTAAAAGGCATGGATGCATTCCATACATGATATAAGATTTGATTCAATAATTATTTGGATCAACATGTAGCATGTTGTGAATAAGTTGTTTTAGGTTCAATAACCATAGTTTGTGTAATTCACAAAATGGTTTTTATATTATAGATTTTTTTTCAAATAATGTGAAAAAGAGTATACAAGTTTGAAATGTTTATTTTTTGTTGAAATTATATGTGTTATGTGTACAAATAATCATTATTTCGACATAAATAATTACCTATTCTTTGAAAGTTCATGGATGAATACATGTGAATTAAGTTTTTGAAATTGACACTAGGCCATCCTCCTTTGAGACCGTAAAACATGGAGGCCATGTTCAAATGTGGCAATATTTAATCCTCTCAAAAATCTAAACCTTGGATTCCTTAGATTTTTATATTATGATTGCACCCATAAATCTAATGCATTTATTCTTCTTGTTCTCTTTAATCAAGAATATAACCTTCGTGTAACCACAATGAACAAAACACATTCCTTGTTTCTACCTAGAGCTACAATGTTGGACAATTACACATTCATGTTCCCTCAATGCTATATTCATTTATGTTGAAACTCCAAAACCTAGGTGAATCTTAATGTATATGGTAATTCACATCACAAACACACATGAAATAGTAAAAGACCTACCAACACATATTGAAAACAAATTGTTTGATTTTTGTATTCTTCCCATTCCCCTACTATGCAAATGTAATTTAGGTTAGATTCATTGCCTCAATTCCTTCATGTTCATCATCATCTCCTAGCAATCATGTTTCATTAACAAGATTACTTGGCATTCTCATCAATAAGTAATAAATGTGCTATAGCATAGCAAAAATTATATTTACAATCTTTGCTACTTGACATTACATAGAACATGTTTTCACAATTTACGTGGCATTCTCATCAATAAGTACATCACACATAAGTACAACTACATTGGAAAGTTTTGTCCCTTTGTTTAAATCTTATCCTCCTCCCCTTTCTTAACACCATCATGTTCACTATCAACAACACCTATCTTCCCCTAACACTTGATACGGACCACAACAAAATAACTTGTAATGGCTTCTTCGTGAATCATACCGATAGTAAAAAAATCGCCATTTCCCTCATTATTTCAAAAATAGTAGAAATCGTCCCAAACTGCTGCAAAACAACAACACATTTGACAAAACAAAATTATCTAATCACCATTGACTTAAACCATTGCCTTCATAATCCAACCCTACAATTGTTTATCCACCATCTCCAAAATAGATAAAGGATCTTGTCAACTCCTCATATATGTACATTCACCCAAGGGGGGACATTCTTTTTTGAATTTGTTAAGAATTTTTTTTTGCATAAGCCTAATTTTAGGATTAGTAGGTTTTAGCAATAGCCTTAAGGTGAATAGGTTCAAAGCTTTTGGTTCTTGAAGATATATTTTTTTGGAGCAATGAGGAGATTCATCTATGCAATCAAAATCATACACACTCCAACATGGGAAAATCCGCACCTTATTCAATTCTAAATCATGTATTAGCAAACAAGTTGAATGAAATTTATTAATCCATTAATTTTTCAAACCAACTTTCCTTTCTTCACATGATTATAAAACTTTGTGGCAATATGTTTGACTTGCACCAATTTGCAAACAATGGTGTGATTTGAAAATAAGGTAATAAAATATCATAATGTTTTTTACATAACACACATTTATCATGACAAGTATGTCATAATTTGGTTGCAACTTCATCCTAAATCCACACTTTAAAAAATTGTAATCCACTTTTGAAGTTCTTTAAGCAAGAGGTAGCAATTGATGGCTCTATGTTTCACTTTAATAAGCCGTTAAGAATTGGTCCTAGTAGGAAGGCGCATGGATTTCATTAGATGTATAAGTTGTTTGACCAAAAAATTACAATTGTGAGATATTTTGACCTTATATTGGTAGAACCTTTCAACATGTTTAATTTTCAATTAAATAAAGGTCATGGTTCACATGGGTGTAACAAAAATGATATAGTATTGAAATACTTTTGTATTAAAAATTAATGCCATATTATAGTTTGATTCTCATGTGGTACCATTGTGAAGATTGTTTTAAATGTTGAAAGTTACCAAAGGCAAGTACAAGGCATATTAGATAGCTAACAAAAGGTCATCTTCCTAAAGTAACAACTATCTCCAAATTGGGTATATGTGACTTTTGGGTTGTTATTGTTGCGAGGGAATGGCAAATCACATCAAAACATTTATTAAAAAGTTGGATTTAAAGAAGATTGAATTTTCCAAAATATATATTTTTAAAAAAGGCATGTGACATCTAAATAGTTGTAGTCTAAAATTGATTTAAGAATTGGCACATGATGTTATGCTAGAAGTTAAACATGGTAGATGCAACCTATGATTGACATGTGACATTATGCTACAAGCAATGGAATAGTTTGAAATTGACTTGTTAACACTACAACAAAACCATGGCTTTTACTTTAATAACATCAACATGACTAAATTGATTGATTTGAAATGTATGACAATATCCATTTTCATTAACATGGAAATTAATTATGTTTACTATGACCAACAAATATTTTTTATTTAATCAAGTTCAAAATATTTTTGTACATGTTGTGGATGTGGCACTTATGTAGATTATCATAACTTTACTATTTTAACTAAAATGATTCATTCAAACTTTGACATGGACCAACACCTTTCATATGTGACTATAATGTTAGTTTTGGTGCTACTGGTGATATTATTTTTAATCATACTAGTTTATAAGAAAATTTAAACAATTATTGTGTAATTATTTTTTGAAATTAACCATAACAAAAAATGATATTAGTATTATACCAAATTATTATCATTTATGAATACATTATAAATTTCAATGTAATTATGAAAATGCATTACATATGATAAGGTTACCATGTAATAAATTCAAATATATATTTGTGTTTATATTTTTGTAATAACATTGCTTTTCATCACATGAGGTGATGGTCCAACATTAAAGGCCTTGACTGTGATAAAAGAGTTGAAGATTTAATTTAATTTTGGACATCTTATGATCATGATTTATACAATTAAAATCATTCATAATATGTGCTAGTAATAATAATAGTAATAGTAATAATAATATTAATATGTACACATACATGACTCATAAGTTCAATGATCCATTACTAATTTGTAAACAAATGTCTTTAAAAATTAATTAACTTTAAAAAAATTGGTCATTAAAGTTTTAGATCCAAAGAAATTATGTTTTTAACTTGTCTATATTATTATATCATGTTTTAAAAACAAAATAGACTAATCCTATCACATTAATAACATTTCAATCATCTTAATCAACATGAATTTAATTAAGTTGTTAGCCTAAATGACTGGTTCATTATGATTAAGGTTAAAAGTATCTATTGTTCATTATGATTAAATCTTTAATCCAAAAATCCAACATAAAAGCCATGATTTATAGTTGTGTAAATTGGTCATGCATGCGTGGGCCCATTTGTATTTTCATAATTGCTTTTGACAAATTATTCATTTTGGTAAAACACACAAATGTTTATAGGCTGCCCAATTTGCACTTGATTTTGAATTTGGTGCAATGTAAGTTGTAACATGATTGTATGGTAGGTGAAATTGAAAATTGCAACCTTAGCCTTGAATTGGTGACCAAGGTTGGGGCATGACAAGTGAAACAAATAAAGAATGATGGGGCAAGGTACCCCTTGATTTAAACAAATTCCCAACATTGTCAAATGACCCATCAAAAGAATCTTTTGATGAAACCAAAGAATATGAGTTTTTAAAACCCGTTTGAATTTGTCATTGAAAAGTGTTAAAAGTTTAAGAGTGTTTGAACATTACACCAAAACATGGTTTTTATGATTACTAAAACCATTACATTTGTAGTCATTTGTGTTATATATGATTGCATGATTATGTCCTCAATCTAGACATATCATTTTTACCACTAGTTGTTTCCATGGTTGTAATCGCAAATGTCATTAATGACTATGTGTTCCATGATTGTAGTCATTGTGCATGCAATCCTAGAGGACATACCTAACTTAGATAACTAACATAATTACATGTACCTATTTATTGGCCTACCTTAACTATACATGCCTACTTAACTACCTACCTAGCCTAACTTAATAACCTTGCATAAGGTAGAAACCTAGTTTGGGTTAGGTTTTTAGTTAAGCCTAAGCAACCTAGGTTAGAAGTCCTAAGTTTTTAACCTTTTAATATTTGGTGGCTTATTACATAAATAACATTGCAAAAACCAAATGATATAACTCCACAATGGCCTTTAGTTCACACATTTGGTAGTGACCACATGCATTTATTTTGATTTTGTTTTGTTCACTTTGATTCTTGTGACTATGGACCTTTGTCAAGGGTCCAACCATGCCAATAGGAACCACCAATGCTTCCTAAGTATAGTTTGACTACTAATAGGTTGATGTGGTAGCATGAGGTTGGTCAAAAAGTCATGAAACAATGTTGAACAATGGTGCTTAAATAATGCTTTTACACCATTAAAGCACATGTCATATGGGGTTTTTAATTTTTTTGATATTCACCAAATTGCTTTCAATTTGATCCAAATGTTGGATTGATATTTTAAAAAGCATTGTACACATATAACACACATTTTCAACAATATTTTAAGTTTTGAGACTTGTAAACATATAAAAGAATGATTGGTTTTGCTCATGGCGGTTCCTATTAGCATGGTTAAACCTTCAATTATGGCTAGGTTTTACTTGTGGAATACAAATTTTATCCCAAGAACAAAATCAACTTCTTTGAATTGAAATATATGGGATTGAATTAATGTTGATGCATTAGCCCATTGTAAAACAAAATTATGTTTTATATGAATGTTTTGGAGGATAATATATCGTTAGTAAACAAATTCATAAGTTTTGGTATGGTATTGATTTGTAGATGGAATCAAACTATTGAATAATCTTTTTGTATATAATGAAAATATTTGTAAAATGGTGCTTACTTTTGTGTCAATCTCATCCTCACTTGGGCATTTCACCTTCATTTTGTAGGTATATTTGAAGTCCCATAGACCCAAAGCTCAAAAGTAAGGATAATTAGATAGTTTATTTTCTAATTACACATAAATAAAATAGAGACCTTGCCTACCTAAAGGGTTTACCTACATAAGGTTAAGGACATACCTAGGCTATGTACCCACCTACCTAATGTACCTACCAAGCTACTTACTTGCCTATTCACCTTCTTACCTTGGCCCCCAACCTACCTACCTAAGCACTTGCCTATCTAGGTTACTTACCTTCCTACCTAGGCCAATCATTTAATCCAATCAACCCACCCAAACCTTCCCACTTGCCTATACACTTAAGTTACATACCCATTTAGGTTACTCACCAATTTAGGCTACCTACTTACATATCTATTTAAGGTCTACCTACCCACCTAGGCCATAACCTACTTACTTAAGGTATTCATTAATGCCAATATAAAGATAATTGTCTTTTATAATTATTCATTTTGCAACTGCTTGCAATTGGTGGTCATTTATAATTATATCAATCATATTTGCAATCATGAAATTGACACCATATATTTTTTGTTTATATAGTCATGTGTGTAACTAACATGCAACTAATTATAGTGATGAGAAATTTTGAAAAATTCATATATGGGAGATTTGCATAAACTTTCATATGGTCATGCTTGGATAATTGATTTTGCATGATCCTTCATATGGTCATCCCTATACAATTCCAAAGACAATTCATACCTACATGATTTCCAAGCCTAACTACCTCATTAATATTAATTCAAATTAAATTTAACGCTGACATACATAATGATGAACTATTGGAAACCATATGGGAACATATGAAGAGAAAAAGGAATTAGTTAATTATCATTGGTAGTGCACGACAACACAAAGCTTAAAGCCCAAGTGATGTATATGGGCAACAACATGGACAATTATTTGTTGTTTTCATCCAAATAGACTACATAAAACCCTTTTATTTATATATTTTAGTTGCATATTTGACCATCGCATGGCAACTAAGATGATGTGGACAATTTGATCACACACACCTTTTGTGTTGCAAATTTTGTCAAATTAGTTTAAATGCCTTCTACCACCTTTGCCCACATCTCACATGTCCCAATATCATGACATTCTAGGTGACCCACAAAGTGTGTTGGCATCTTGTTAAACATTCTTCCAAGCATCCCTCAATGCACTACATTTGAAAAGAAAAAAAACATATTATCATTTTGCATCAAGACTTTTTCTTACACATGTGATTCTTATGACTTGAGAGCCTTGAAGTTCAATTCTACTTATTTTTATTGTAGTGGAATTTCATGAATTTGAAAAGAAATATTCTACATCATCATTCTGCATCAAAACCTATATAGACATTTCCTATATGACATGAAACAACAAGTCTCGAGATTGCTAAAGGTCCAACATAGTTGCACTTGAAGATTAAGGCATGTGTGCTTATGAACAGACCCCATTTAAAGTGGATGGGATTCACATGTCTTTGTTGAAAAATATCTTGGTTGATATGTATGCCAAACGTGGTAGTGTTGAGGATGCTTGGAGACTTTTTCAACATTTGATGCCATCTTGAGAGATGTGGTCACCTTGGACATTGTGAAATGTAGGAAAGGGCAAAAGGCACTTGAACCCTAAACCCTAGAAAAATGCAACACCAAGGTATGCACCCAAATTTGTTTACTTTTTGTTGGGATGTTGCAAAAGGTGAGTTCTAAAAAAAATGGGCAAATTTGCAAAGTGACCTAAATCTTATTATTGTTGGAGAAGGAAAAAATTGCTTGATTTTGTTAGATAATTATTGTACAACTGTAGAGGTGTGCACACATATTCAACTATGGTTGCCAATTATTTGTCTAACATCATGTTTTTTTTGGAAGAGATTTTGAAGAAGTGGAAGGAGGACACCCTCCAACCAACAAGCAAAAGTATATGTTCCTTTGACATCTTCATCTTGTCCATAATCCTTAATTTATTTTTTTATGAAGGTTGCAATCACCAACTCTTTAGGCTCAGGAAGTTAAGCTATTCCAACTATCATTTTATCACTTTAAAGGGAAAGGAAATAATAAGATGTTTGTTGAATGGTTTAAAGGTAAGCTAAACACTAAACCCTAAACCCATGGTTACGTAGGGGAAAATGCATTTGAATTTGGGCATGCATTTTCCTAGTGGTCATCTTGCGACAATTGAATTGAGTTTGTATAAATTGCAAACTTAAGACCAAAATTGGTCTATGCTAATCTAAAGTTTTGTCTTCTTTCTAAAGATTGATTTGTGTGAACTTGCAAATTTTGAAAATGTTTCTTTTTGTTGTGGAGCTTGTTTGTCCAAACTCAAAAATTGAATTGGTTGTGCAATTCTCCTGATGGGTCAAAGGCATGGCATTCTTTCGAACATTTTCAAGTTGGTTGACATCATGATTGCCATTATTTCCATAAATGCAACACAAAACCATGATGCAAGTTTGTGCATAATTTATTGTGATAAAATATGAATACATTATTTTATTCTTATTGATACACGTTGTCAAAAGTTGAGGAAGTCAACAGGGGAATAAGAATGGCAATTACACACTACCATTCATGATGAAGGTGATAGCCTAATAACATAGACCCATAAACTTCTTTTTATTTAGTTTCACATTGTTAGATTGATTTGTCTTTTGTGTAATTGTTAAAAGTTTTCTATGGTTTGATAGATTGTATCATGCACTTGTTCTTCAATGATTTCATTTTGGTGACACATGGACAACTCTTCTTGCAATGTCCAAACTTAGGGCCATGTCTATGGCAACTCACCATCTAAAAGAGTCTATTGATTTCACCATCTTCTTCATATTACTATATACTCCTCTCTACAACTCATTTCACATATTCTTACATATGTCCATCATTCTCAACAATAGCTTTCATCTTGATTTGTATGTGATGTTTTTGAGATTTTGTAAGAAGGTATTTGATGACCCATAAGTTAATTAGAGGAACAATACCATAGATGATAAAATCAACTAATCTTTCTCTTCTATTGGTTTGCTTAGCTTATAAGAGATGTGAACTTTGTTGTTGTTGTTGAAATAAAATATAAGCAAATTGGCAACTTGGCATGTGGTCTTCAAAAGGATTTTACTATTGGAGCAAGGTTGCTAGTACATGTGCTCTTGGCAAGTTTTTTTGAAGGATGGCATTTTCATGTTGATTGGAGCAACCTTTTTACTCTACAATAGGGGATTTTACACATTACATACATAATTAAGTTAAGAACATTACACATTGCAGACCATCTTAAGTTTAGAACCATGAACTATCCATAAATGTATTGATTGCATTCCACACATCAAAAGCTGATCAAACATGTAATTCCAAACTTGAAATTTAGATCCAACAACAAGTGCATATACACTTAATAAAAAAACTACAAGTGACACCAATGCTAAGTCCTAGACTTTATGTTAATTGATGTAAATATTATTGTGAAGTTGTAGTCCTTTTCTTTAATGATCTATTGTAAGTTCCCCACAAAAGAAATTATATTTATGTAGTTGTTGCAAATGCCAAAAATGTAAAAAGTCCTAATGTTCCAGGGTGAAAATTGTATCCTTGTTTACAAGGTTATTTAAAAAGTTAGTGTTAATGACTAAATCACTAACAACAATGACAAAGCCATTGAATATACCCCTAGTCATTACTCTAAAACACTTCATCCCATAACCTTGGAATTGCTTTAATGCAAAATCACCAAATTCAAATCAATAATGTCTAATTACTTGTATCTTTCCAACATTTCATGTTCAAGTTCTACAATCATGAGAGTTTGAATAACGTACCTTATTGTTGTTAATCTAATTTGTCTTGCACTTCATTACATTCTTAATGTTGTTGATGTTACTTTCACTGACAATCTTATGCAGTTTTTTTTCATGTTTATCCATTTATACATATTGTTTTCACTAATGTCATATTCTCCCCCACAATATCAACATCACACTACACAATGACAAAAAAATTAATGAAACCCATTGTATGAGAATTGTGTGCAAAAAGTGACAGGAAACGGGCGGAGTTTTAGGCCTTGAAGTAAACCCTAAACCTTGAGCTTTAAAAATCATAATTATTAAAGATGGATGCAATAAATGCTTACAAAGGCAAATAATATATTTTCATTGAAATTAGGATGGATAATCTCCTTTTACATTTTGCACATTTAAAATCTAAAATCATAAAGATAGCAATTGAGATAACCTATTTTTGATGGACTAAAGTCCCCAAAAAAAACTACCATATAATCATTCACAACACAATGTCCTTAAAGGCCTTTGTAGATAGGGCCAACAATGCAAATGATGTTGGACCTCCTTATTGAAGGATTACTTATATAAAAGAGAACTTATCAAAACAACTCCAATACAAGTTTGGGCTCATGAATATGGTATTGGGTCACTAACTCTTTCACACTCAAATTGGGGGGTGGGGGTGAGAGGGCCTTTTATTTTTCCTTTATTTATTTTTAAATAATAATAATAATAATATTTTTGGTGTGTGTGTGTGAGTTTTGTGTAAAACACAAAATTGCTAATTTCTTTTAGGTTTAAAAAATAGTAATTTTGAAATAAAGTCATTTTTGGCTACATAATTATTACTTGTTTTGAAAAATATTAGTACCTCATGAGTACCTATCAAGTAGCACTAAATAAGTAACCTACTATGTAACACTAGGTAGGCACTTACAAGGGGGTACTAGGGTTTTTTTTTCCTTCAAATTCCTCAAGTAGGTCCATCAACAAGGATCTCCAATGTTAATCTATCTATGAAGCAAGTTAGTTAGTTTTGTTTTGTTTGTCATGCCAAGATCTATCAACCCATGGCACTTCATGTTGTGCTCTAAGTATCTTCAAAAAGTTCTCAATGAGAAGGGGTGCACCAACTTGGCTTGAGAGTGTTTGGAGCTATGGTGTGGAAGCTATTAATCATTGAATAATTTTCTCAATGAAAACTAAATAAAATAAAATAAAAACTGAATACTATATTGGAATTTGGGTGCATTCTTGGTGTTTTTGGAAAGCCCTCGGTGAGTTAGATTTAATAGAGTTTATTTCACAACTTTCCGAGATCAGGTGTGGAAGAGATTGATTTTGGAGTGAATTTTGTTGTTGGAAATTCAAACAAATTGCAAAGATTGGGTTTGGAAGGAAATATTAGTTGAGCCCTCAATGTGTTCACATTGCTGAATTTAGAAAATTAAAGAATGTGTTCACACTGTTAGGCCGATGGCACACTAGTCCAACACTAGTAATTAGCATTAATTGGCGACTGTCCTATGCGGGCTGTACCATTTTTGCAAAAACTCCTGCTAAAATGGCGACCTAGAAAGTGCCTGGGCTAGATGTGGCTAATTTATTTATTTTTATTTTTAAAAATGGCGAAAATGGCGAAATTATTTCACAAAATTATGTGTGTTTTTTTCATTTTCTTAAAAACAAATTCTCCAAGTTGCGAAATTTCGCCACCACAATAGATAAATAAATAAATAAATAAATAAAGAAAGTTGAAATAATATAAATATATAATAATAATTAAATAAAATAATTAAAAATATTTTATTATTAAAAAAACTGGGTCAAAGTAGTACTAGGGTCGAACCTAGTTTGGGATTAGGGTTTTTTTTAAGGTTTTTTTTTGGATGTGAAATTCCTGATTGAGATTTGGTTGTTCTCTTTTGTGTTTTGCTTTTTTCCTTTCAGCCTCTTCGTCCCTTGCTGTTGTTTTCTGTAGCCTGTTTCCGTCGTTTGTGTTTTGCGTGCTTTCGAGCAAAACAGTCGAAGAAGACCCCACAGACAGACAGAGAAAGGCGCACACGCACGCACGCACGCACACACACACAGACTCTCTGAGGGAGGCGGGGGAGAGGACGAGAGATGATGGACAGATCCGGGAACTCGTTGCCTTCGGGCAACGATGGGACCAAAAGAAGAGTGGCCTACTTCTATGACAACGAGGTGGGGAATTATTACTACGGCCAAGGTCACCCCATGAAACCCCACCGCATCCGGATGGCGCATTCCTTGCTTGTTCATTACGGCGTGCATCAGCGAATGGAGGTTTTGCGACCTTACCCTGCTCGAGACCGTGACCTTTGTCGTTTTCATGCTGATGATTACGTGGCTTTTCTGCGTTCCGTAACGCCCGAAACGCAGCATGAGCAGCTGCGTGCACTCAAGCGCTTTAACGTCGGAGAGGATTGTCCAGTTTTCGACGGCTTGTATTCCTTTTGTCAGACTTATGCTGGTGGTTCTGTCGGTGGTGCCGTGAAGTTGAATCATGGACATTCTGATATCGCTATCAACTGGGCTGGCGGTCTTCACCATGCCAAGAAGTGCGAGGCTTCCGGCTTTTGCTATGTGAACGACATTGTCCTTGCCATTTTAGAACTCCTCAAATACCATGCTGTAAGTATTCCTCACATATCCTCATTATTTTCAAACCCACTAAAACGCCTTTTTGTTCCTGCTATGACCTCCATGTCTTTTGTGAAGAAGCTTCTTTCTTTCACTCATAACCTCCCTTGCACCAAAACGTATCAAACCCTAAAAGTCTGATCGTATTTGCTGTGTAGGAGCTTCACAAATGCAATACACTCCAAGCATTCCTGTGACCCTCTAGACTCCAATTTTGCTGCTCATTTCATATACTTCTGCAGCTTCTTTCATGCTTGTGGTCTTGACCAAACCATAATCAGGTGTCCTAATCTCTGGTGGTTTTTCAGATTATCAAATCTTCCCATGCAAATTTTCTGAACTTAGATTACATAGAGTCATGATCATACATCATATGCTTGTACTGTAGCCCTTGTTTTTCTTTCTTTTGATGCACATGTGTTTATTATCAAATATGAAGATGTAAGTATCAATGCTCTGGCATTAAAACCCTAAACCCTGCGCCTGCTGTGCCCACATCTTCTGAAAACCTCCTCCTCCATGCACATGGTTGGTACCAAATCCTGAATGGGAACATGGATCTCTGAGAAGCCAGTTTTGATTACAATCCTGCATTCGAACAAAATTCTTGCTCCAGGCATGCTGTCTATGACATAACGTTTGATCTTGGTGGATATTTTCTCACTTTGTCAGTGTGTGTGTGTGTGTGTGCAGAGGGTACTGTACATAGATATAGATATTCACCATGGTGACGGTGTTGAAGAAGCTTTCTATACCACAGATAGGGTCATGACAGTTTCGTTTCATAAATTCGGGGACTACTTTCCAGGAACAGGGGATCTGAGGGATATTGGATATGGGAAAGGCAAATATTATGCTCTCAATGTGCCATTGAATGATGGCATTGATGATGAAAGCTACCAGTCTCTCTTCAAGCCCCTCATCACCAAAGTGATGGAGGTTTTCCAACCAGGAGCAGTGGTTTTGCAATGTGGGGCTGATTCTCTTTCTGGAGACCGGCTTGGCTGTTTCAATTTGTCTGTGAAGGGACATGCGGAGTGTGTCCGATTTGTTCGATCCTTCAATGTGCCATTGCTGCTGGTTGGGGGAGGAGGCTACACCATTCGCAATGTTGCTCGGTGCTGGTGCTATGAGGTTTGCTTATTATGCAGTTTGTCCACACTTCTTTCTTGAGTGGCCTTAGATGTTGTACATGTAGGTTCTGAAAGCAAGATTTGTTGAAACCTTGATCTGCAGATGTTATTTTAGTTTTACTGCAAGGGGGCACTTCTATTTATGGTACTAGCACTTATTGCACCAAAGAATGTGAATCCTTCACAAGTCTCTGAGGTTCTTTCCACCAGTAATCTTGCAACATTAATCAAGGAACGACAAAATATTGCTGTGGTTGCTGAACGTAAATGTTAACTTATTTATCCTGTTCTTTTCTTCAATGCTTTCCTTCTTGTATTGTGGATTGCTAGAGTACTTGTGAAAATCACAAAATATAGACTCAATGGCAAATGTTTGGTGGGCTGGATGTGCCAGACTGGTGTTGCAGTGGGAATGGACCTAGAAGACAAGATGCCATACAATGAGTACTACGAGTACTTTGGACCTGATTATACTCTTCATGTTACTCCCAGTAACATGGAAAATCAGAATTCACGTTCTTATCTTGATACCATAAGGTGGACATCATAAAGGCTTTTCAATTTTGTTATCTTTGTGCTTGTCAACTTCTCTGCATAGGTCAATTTGCAAAATTCTAATGGCTCAGTGGTTTCAGTTGGCCCATTAAATCCATAGTTTTGTGGGCATGTAGCAAATATTTTAGAAATCAGCTTTGGATAATGAGATTCTGACTTCTCAAATGAATGTAAACTCTATCTTGACTTGCATTGCAGGGAGAGGCTTCTGCAGAACCTTTCAACATTGCAGCATGTGCCGAGTGTTCCATTTTATGAGCGACCCCCTGACACTGAGTTACCTGAAGATGTGAGTAACATGATCTGCGTTTTCAAACTCATTCCAAGGCTGAGTGTAAGTTTAAAGTCTATTGTCAACCAGTGTGCAGACAACTCATGGTGGTGGTGACTGCAGGAGGATGAGGAAATGGAGGTACGTCACAAGGGCCGTGTGTGGGATAGTGAAATGTCTGATTCTGACTCAGAAGAGGGTCGGCACCAGCGCCGCCACCATGATGCAGCAGTCAGTGAAGCTGCATTCCCAAGGTCTCATTTTCTATCAACTTTCTTCTGTATTAATGCTTTGTTATCTGCCTCCTCTCTTTCTGTATATTATGTCTTGAACAGGTGGTTTCAGGCTTTCAAAAACTGTTGATGAACTGTGGTTACATCTGGCTCACAAATGTCACCTGACTAATGACCGTACCATTTTAGTTGTATAGTAAGTCATGAATGCAAGGTGAAGTGCCCCTTATGTCTGTTAATTTCTGAGTTGGAGCCAATTCTGGTGTTACTGTAGGAGACCTCCGCAGCTTGCTCAAGTAAAGGTGAAGCAGGAGGAAGATACAGCCATGGAGTTTGTGGTGAGCATCTAGTAATCCTCTGTTTAAACTGCTTTTTCTTGTCCCTTCATTTTGGGTGTTTAGATCACAATTCATTTTCAGTGAGTGCAAAAGACAATGGCACTAAGTGGTTCATGCCTTTTTTGCAACCAGGATGAGGACAGTGAAGAGGAAGTTGATAAAACTGCTGAAGCACCAAAAGAGATGGGAAATGAGGTAAAACACAAGATTTTTGGGGAGGGTTCATGAATATGGGTGACAGTTTGATACAACAGAACATGACCTAAATCAAGCTAACACCTATTTTTTATTGCAAACAGAACTCCCAGTTATATCTTGCACGTCAAAGCATGTCTTGTAGTTGAGACACATCTTTAACAGGGTACAATTGCTTGATTTTTTAGGAGATGAGCTTAAAGTCATGGGTGTTCTGAGTTTTGTAATAAAAATTATATACACAAGGCAACAGATTATTGTATATCACCTCAGCTGTCTCCTAGTCCATAGGTGTAGGTGACTACCAGGTGTTACTGCTTGTGACTGAGGTTGTGGAACTTCTGATGCTGGTTATACCCCTGTAAAGTAAACTGTAAAGTAAACTGTTATAATTCTGTTCTTGATTGCCTAACTCACATGTTTTCAGTGGTAAAATATGTTGCCTAATAGATAGAGGTTGTGAGGTCATGATTGTCATGTTCAGTGTGTCGATCATGTTGGATGTCTCATTAACATTAGCACTCATTGGAGTTCTGTATCCAGGACCAAGTTCTTGGAATGTGAAAAGTTATCTGCATTGACCCAAGTGTCCTGTGTGTATGCAGGCTTGTGAGATGGACTTCACCAAGGTGGAGGAGGTGGAAGCCAGGAAGAGCTCTGCCAACACCGATGTTATTGATTCAGGAGTGCTCTCGGTAGCAGCAAGAGATGAACAACCATCAGCATCAGTCTTTGTTCCTCCAGCTGTATCTGCATCCAGGCCTTCCCCTCCTCCCACCTCTACAGCCCCCCAAAACACAGTTGCCCTCCTATCCCAGACCCCAGAAATCCAAAGAGTTACTGGTCACCACACGAGTCCAGGAAGCTCAAATGTTCCTGACTCCTTGCTGGTGGCACAGCATCCACTGGTTCAAGCATCAATCAATCCGCCTGCAGTTCCTGGGCCAATTGTGGAAGGCACTGGATCAGTTACTGTTGAAGACACACAAGTGGGGACAAGGAATCCAAGAGTGCTGTATGGGACATCACCAGCCACGGGGCCAGCATCTGTGCCTAACCCAGGTGTCACAGGTCCTTCAACCACTGCTACTGGAACTATGCCTTGGATGAGGACAAATTCATCCTTGATTTCTTCAGAAGCTTCAGGGGTGGCCAGTTCAGTAGTAAACACAATCTTTGTGGGGCCTTTGGCACCCCAAAATACTTCTCCTAGTCCTGTAGTCAATTTTGGAGAAGTGCCTCCAGTGCATTCCACAGTTCCTGATCGCTCAAATTACCAGGTCACCTCCCAAGGGGGGGTCCGTACTCCATAAATATGGAATTGCTAGATTTGGCATCTTCTGGGTCATTGCCATGGGAGATGGATGGGACTGGGCTGTTTTCTTCTCCCTGTTTAGAACAAGAAGGATATCAAGAAAGCAGTTTCAAATTGTGGAGAGAAGATGTGCTGTTTTGGCTGCTTCTGTGCATAGTTGCACAAAAGTCTCCCACTGATTGTGGTGTACAAGGACCGTATGGTGTTGCTTCAACCCCAATTTTCCCATCAGGTGTTTGGTTCTATTCTTGTAGGAAAAAAGTTAGCAGATAATTACAGATTTTTTTTTTCCAGCTCAGGCATTTAGGTGCTACTAACTCTCCCCGTTAATGCATTTGCACATTGCAGAACAGATATATATTATTGTCTGAAGAAGCTGGTCGTTGTACCACCATGGTTTCAATATAAGTGCAAATGCATGTGTAACAATCCTGTACAAACAGAACTCTAATATTACATGCCTAGTCATGATGCATTTTGTATTGGGATCTTCCTTTTCGTGTCTTGTGAAAGACGAGACTTTTTGGCTTGACAATGGTTTCAATTTAAAGTTCCAGGTTTCAAGTTAGGCCCTTGAACTGCTCTATTGGGATCAGCTCCATCTTGCTTCTTCTTACGACTCTTGGTAGGTCTTCTTAACCTGATATTGTTTTTTCATTTTCTCTCACCATCAGTTTTGAATCAGTCTTTTAGTTGGTAGAATCTCAATCTCATTTGTGGACAAGCCTGAGTTCATAAATTTGCATGCAGATGTTCGAACCGTATCATGCAGATGTGAGGAGACCAAATCGATACAATCTGCAAAAACTTCAGGTCTGCACTTTTAGAAGCATGGAGACTCCACAGAATCTTCTACATTTGCAACAGAAAGGCAAAAAAATTCTGTAAGATTTCTCAATTTTCTTGTGTCACACAACATTTAAAAACTGGTGCCAAACACGAGTCCCTTCCAATTGCATGTGGTAACTTAATGGCATTCACATCTTCTTAACAACTTGCGGCCATGGTCTTTTGAAGAAAGTAGGATTGAACTCAAGTAACTTGAGCCTGGTGCCTAGTTTAGGGTTTAGGGTTTGAGGAGGTCTGCCAGCAGCAGGATATGCCAATAAATGAATGGTAATTTGGATGAAGTTCAGGCTTTAGGTAGAGTGAAACTGAGTTTAGTTTTGTAAATGTGCACAAGGATACAATGCTCAAGATGATTAATGCACGATGATTAATTCAAAATTCTTAAAAATCATTTGGTTTCACATCTCTGTTCTCTGTTTTGTAGGCACAACATGAACATGACAAACAGAACAAAAGAAAGAGATCCCAATATGCAATGCTATAAACCATGAAAATCAAATTTTGAATTGTATTGCAATACATTGTGGGTGGTTCCAGCAATTTTCAGTACTCGTATGTGTCCCCCTTGCTCTCCTCACAAGTGACTGCAGCTTCATTGTTAGTTTATATTTTACACAACATAGTTGAATTTTGGTCACTCCTGTTTTGATCTTGAAATTTTTCTGGTAAAGAATACTTGTGTTCCAAAATATTGTCAAGCATTCTCTAAATAAGATGCCTGATTTTGAAGGATGCTAGTCACAAGTCACCATTGCCTTGTCACAAGCTCTTCTTTGTTCATGAGGTTTTTGCACATTGTTGTTGCCTTCTTGCTGCTCCAATTTTGAATTGTCTCAATAGGGCGTCACCTCTTGTTCTCAAGTTCTCAACAATTTGTAGCTGCCATTGGAGCTTTGTAATTGAAGAGCAACAAGCAACACAAGGTTGATGTAAGTTTTCAATCTTTTGTCGGTTTGTTTTTTGATGTTAATGGTTTGATTGTTGCATAATGCATTGAATTGTTGCAACTTGCAGCACATTCAAAATCTCTTGTTTTGTTTTTGAATAATAAATTGTGATTGAAACTTCAAGACTCAAGTTGCACTGCTGAATCTGGGATTTGGAAATTGGGACTCGAAATTTCAGTGGCTATTGCAAGATTCAAGAATGCCATCACCATTGCTATTGTTCCTAAAGTTGCTTGCAATATTGTGTTGTTTTACTACTCAAGCTATGTGTCAATGAAATCCAAAATGGTCAAGCTTAATCAACTTGGAATTTATGCACACCCATGTATGAAACTTAGACATTTAAAATGTGCATTGCCTCATTGAAAGCCTATTCATCACCCTCTTTGTGAACTATCCAAGCCTTGAGGTTTGTCTAAGGTTTTAGACTCCCTAAACTTTTGACCTTGAGGTTTCCTTATTGCATGTAGGGTTTCTACTTACATTGTGTGTGGACCCATCTGTTTTGTTTTTGCAAAGCTTGAGATTGAAGTTATCTTATTGCATTTAAAGTTTCTAGTTACATTGTGCATAGATCCATCTCTTTTGTTTTTGCAAAGCTCGACCTTGAGGTTTTCTTGATGCATTAAGGTTTTGGGTTCCATTGTGCATGGATCCAATTCAACAAAAGAATGGGTGTCAAAGTAGGAAATTACTACATGAATGTAAATAGCCAACAAGCAAAATACGTACAATAGTTTGTTACAATGCATGTAAGAGGTTTTGTAATTGACCAAGTAAATGTTAGATTGCAAATTGAAAATAAGTGATTTTTTTGGTTGTTTGTGACAATCTTTCATTTCTTGCAACAAAGATGCCCAATTACAAATGATGAAAGCATGTGATAGTTGTCTTCTTTTGTTAAAATGCCAAAAAACCTTTGGCACATTTAGAATAATCCAAACTATGCTTGGATCATGGTTATATATATGCATCAAATTGTGCTTATAGACACAAAGTTGGTAATTAGAAAGCAAGGTTTATTTTTTTCTATGTTGATGAAGTAATTGATGTGGACTACCAATCTTGGCTTGTTGTTTGTGTTTATATTGTTGATTGCTAGAAGTGTATACCAATTTTATTAACCTCGGAGCAAGTGGTGAATGTTGGCACAACAAATAACTTCACAAAGGTTATTACGGGCATTGTGCTTCAATTTGGGGGCCTTTTAGAATTGAATCTTGTTTCAAAATTCATAAGTTTTGGTGCGGGATGGATTCTTTGTTTTCTATGGATCAAAAATTAGTGTTATAACACAATTGAGGGAAAGAATTGCCCCCTACATCCTAGGGGTACATTATGTTGCACATAGGACAAACTTCACTATCCAAGTTTTTTCAAAATTGCCTCTAGTGTCTAAAGATTGAAACATTGGCTTGGATTTGTATACGCATTTTATTCTTTGTCCCCTAAGTGACATTTGGAAAGATGTAAACTCGAGGCTTAAAGATTCTATGCAATGTGAAAACACCTTGATTTCAATGCTTTCATTGTCAAAATGGATTTTGACAAAATACAAGTCACTTGTTATTTAAATGTTTAATGAACAAGCAACCCGTGACAAAAATAAAGAAAATTTGGAACTATTATGCAATGTTGAAATTTTCATGAGTCTGGCCTACATTATTCCCATGTTGGAAATTGTTTAAGGTTTGTCAAAGTTTGTTCAAAGTCAAGACATTTCCATGCGTGATTTTGTTGTTGCCATGAAGGAGTGTGAAGGAAAGTTATATTAGATGTATTGTGATCGGCAAACCATGTATGGGCAAAAAGAATTTGGGTAATTTCTAATGGTGTTTTGCATCATACTTGGATTATTGAACATAGCATTGGGCTTGAATACACAACTTTTCACTTATATGGACGTACTTATATGTAGTACAAAAGATGCATTGTTGCAAGTGCTTTGAGTTGGATTTCCAAGATTGATTGGAACAAAGCTTCCTTTCACAAGAGATTATCTCCAATTTTGGGTTCAACTAGAAGCTGAACAAATTTTCCTGACACAACTTGACATTTTGAAGGTACCATGTCATGAGAAAAATGTTGGGGCCAACCAAGTCTACATCTCACATTTACTTGATGAGTCGAAATTAGAGACAAAAAGTCTCTTTCTTCAAATTGGCAATGATTGCCAACTCTATGGCATCAATGAAGCCTCCCCTAAATTGTAATCAATGTTCCAAGATGTGAGTGTTGTTAATTACCAATCAAATCATTTGTCACAAACTATCAAAGTGGCAAAAATTAGTAAAGCTTTCAATGGTTGTGGGTTCTAGACAATGTAAAGAATGAGAGATGTTTTTTCTATGTTGTTTTTCATGAAGAACAAATTGAGAAACTCACTAACTATCCATTTGAATCTTGTCATGTGGATGTATGCACAAAGCTTCTATACTATGGAAACCTTCCCATTCACTACAACTATCAATCTTGGAATTGATAGAACAATCAAAAGAATTGCACAATATAGCCCCTCCTTACTCTATAGTAGTGCCCTAAACCCTAAACCCTTGTTTTGTGTACACAATCGTTGTTGCCATATCTTTGCATTTTGTGCCTTTACAATTGTTGATGTAGCTTTGAACTTTCTTTTTTGCTATTTGTACGATTTTGGTATGTGTATATGCATGTTTTTGAACATATTGGTGTGATTTTGTGTGTAATTAACCTACTTTATGTTTTGGTAGGTAATCTCTTGCTACAACGAATAGGGTCTATTTGGATTGGGGTCAAATCCCCCAAGAGATTTTTTCCTTCAAGTAGTTACTTGAATTTTTATTCATCAAAATTTGTGGTAGCCTCATTGCTATTTTTATTTTGCATTTGATTACTAAAAATTAGTTCTACTTCAATGTAAATAGACCACAAATTTGATAATGATAAAGAGTCTTGTAGCCAAAATTTACCCTAAAATTTGAGAGGCTACCACTTGTCAGGCACGGTTGGAAACACCTAGTGACCTCGGCCTCCTCTGAAAATCCTTTAAAAAAGTGCTGCTTCAAATCATCCCTTTTGTAGTGCACTTAAGAAGGTGGTGATATAGTACCTCTTCTGATATACATGGCCTTTTTGGGCTGGTGGTGTCCTTATTACTCAAGACAAGCTGAGGGGCATCAAGAGACAATGGCTTCGGTTGTTTTCAGCACAAATTATATTACATTTAGAAATGCTGAAAAAATAGATTACAAATTTTTTTTTTAAAAAAAAATTGTAAAGGAAAATGAAAAATATTTTAGAAATAATATTTTACACAAATAGCGAAATTTCACCACGAAAAAAAAAACACACACACACACACACTGGATCTAATTGACCCTATGATAATTAAAAATCACTTGCAATTGAAGAGCGTTCCAAGTGGACACTTTGAACTCGTTTGCTCCTTAACCAAACCAGTCTTTTATCATTTGCCTTTGATAGGGTAACATAAAAGACTTCGGGTGAAATACCCCGGGCGCATTCACAAGAGAGAGTATTTTTGTGTTGTCCAGATTCATTGAACTTGGACACAGATCCAATGCACCTGCATTCTTCAAGATTAACATGCCACAGGGCTGTTTTCATTACATTCAAAACTACCTTGAAAGTATGATCCATCTTTTGTATTATTATTATTAAATACAAAACTTGGGTGTATGGGTGGTTTTAGTGCACACAAAGCTTGCCCCAGGAAGAGTTAGGATTAGGGTTGGGTTTTGATTTTTTGATTTTTTGGTATTAAAATTTAGTAGTGTTCTAGGCCTTAATACTTAAGGTGCTGAGTACTTACTTTGACTAACAACCCAACTTCCTTCAATCCTACATACACAAAAGTCTATTGAGTATGTTGCCAAATTGTGGCTGTAATTTCACAAGTTTGTTGAGCTTGTTGCCAAATTGTGGCCGTAATTCACAAGTTTGTTGAGCTTGTTCCCAAATTCCAGCCAGAATAATTCACAAGTTTGTTGAGCTTGCTCCCAAATTCTAGCCAGAATAATTCACATTGAATTTTTTATCCTTTTTTCCTTTGGGTTGATAGTTCAGAGCTGAATCTCAGGATTCGGAATTTGGATTTAGGGTAGTATCGTGAATCTGCAATGTTGTTGTGAAAATGTCTAGTAAGCACATTCGAGAGCTCAAATTAGGACTGAAACCATTGTTCATTATTGTATCCAGATTTGCATAAAAATCTTCTTTTTTTTAAATTATAAAAGAGAAAGAAAAATTTCCTTTTTCTAGTGTGTTGCTATTTGGAACATCTTGGGGAACACATTGGGAACTTGGGGAATAGATAGGGGAATGGGAATACATTGAGAACATGATAAGAACACCAAATAGTTATTCCACTAGTAATGACCCGTGATGAATTTCACTAGTTTCAACAGGATTTTACAAAGGGTAAACCTTCGGGCTTTCCATCCCTCAGCTGGAGACAAGTGTGAAACGGCCATTCTACACACCCCTTCCAAGTGCAACACCCACTTACTTATAAGGAATGTTGTAAAATTCTTTAGGTTTCAAGTGGACTACATAACACACATGGACACTAATTATATTGAGGTCAGCCCTAAATGTTGTGAACTCGACTCCAATCTCGTACACCATTTCTAACCCAATGAATAAATGGCCCCACCAATTGAAGTGTTAGCTTACCCAAAGCTCCAAGTAAGTCTAAATTTCCCCATTGGCAAAAAATCTTTCTTTTGTTTCATTGGAGCATAACTTCAATGAGTTTCTTTTGTTGGCATTGCCTACCAAGGCAAGGATATTGT
>Ga0116227_10003884_pt1 | contig 32804 bp, 30 predicted proteins | sample S1TSphgellanicum_FD_89693 | JGI IMG/M metagenome (GOLD analysis project Ga0116227, IMG submission 89693) | Host-associated microbial communities from peat moss isolated from Minnesota, USA - S1T2_Fb - Sphagnum magellanicum MG | ecosystem: Host-associated > Plants > Peat moss > Unclassified... | reverse complement strand
TTTGCCGAGTTTGATTATATCGTAGCGCCATCCGGAAGTTGCGTGCTGCACGTTAAAGATCACATTCACGATGATAATCAACCCGAAAAGGCGGAACACGTAAGCAAACGTATTTATGAGCTGACTTCTTTTTTAACCGATGTGTTGAAAGTAGAATCGCTCCCGGCTAAATTTCCGCATAAGGTAGGTATGCACCAGAGTTGCCATGGGCAGCGCGGTTTACACCTTTCGCAAATGACGGAATTGGTTGCCCCCTATTATTCAAAACCCGGTAGCCTGTTAAACATGGTTGAGGGCATTGAGCTGATACCTTTGAACCGTACTGACGAGTGCTGCGGCTTTGGCGGAACCTTTTGTGTTGCCGAAGAGGCGGTATCAGTAAAAATGGGGAAAGACAGGGTTGCTGATCACCTAAACCACGGTGCCGAATATATTACCGGTGTGGACATGAGCTGCCTGATGCATATGGAAGGCATCTTAAACCGCCAGGGCAGCAAAGTGAAGGTATTGCATATTGCAGAAATATTGAACGGGATATAGAGAGCCAAGAAGCCAGAATCAAGACAATTAGTACTGACCAATGAACTAATGAACAAATGAGCGAAATAACTACAAAAGACCACGCGGAATTAGCCGAGATATTTAATAAGGATGAAGAACGTGTAGACTGGCACGACGAAACCCTTTGGTGGATCCGCGCCAAGCGTGATCTATCGGTACACAAAATTCCCGAGTGGGAAGCTTTGCGCGAAACGGCATCGCAGATCAAACATAATGTACTATCAAACATGCACAATTATTTGCAGCAGTTTGAGGCTAACGCGCAGGCAAACGGTATTGTGGTACATTGGGCTGCTGATGGTGCCGAGCATAACGCTATCGTGCATTCGCTGATTAAAAAGCATAATGTTACCCGCATGGTGAAAAGTAAATCCATGCTGACGGAAGAGCTTCACCTAAACGAATACCTGGCTGAGCAAGGCATTGATGTGATTGACTCTGATTTGGGTGAGCGCATTGTACAATTGGCAAAAGAACCGCCAAGCCATATTGTATTGCCTTGTATCCATAAAAAGAAAGAAGAAATTGGCGAGTTGTTCCATCAGTATTTAGGTACACCTGCCGGTAACGCCGATCCTCAATTTTTGACTGAAACTGCCCGCCATCATTTACGCGAAACGTTTTTGACCCGTAAAGTTGCCTTAACGGGAGTAAATTTCGCTGTAGCGGAAACTGGTGAATTTGTAGTTTGTACCAACGAGGGCAACGCCGATATGGGCGCTCACCTGAGCGATATTCATATCGCCAGCATGGGTATTGAAAAATTGATCCCCGAAAGGAAGCACCTGGGCGTATTTTTGCGCCTGTTAACCCGTAGCGCTACAGGTCAGCCTATCACAACTTACTCAAGCCATTTCAGCAAACCTCGTGATGGGCAAGAGATGCACATTATTATTGTAGACAATGGCCGCACGGTTCAATTAGGCAGAGAAGAGTTTCGTAACTCTTTAAAATGTATCCGTTGTGGTGCCTGTATGAATACTTGTCCGGTTTACCGCCGGAGTGGTGGCCACAGCTATCACAATGCAGTTTCCGGCCCGATTGGTGCGATCCTCGCTCCTAACCTGGATATGAAAAAATACGCCGATCTGCCATTTGCCTCAACCCTCTGCGGTTCGTGCTCAAACGTATGCCCGGTAAAGATCGATATTCACGATCAGTTATATAAATGGCGCCAGGTTATCGTGCAAAACGGCTACGCCCCAACCGCTAAAAAGTTGAGTATGCAGGCTATGGCAACAACGTTAGCATCGCCAACAGCATACCATATAGCAGGTAAAGCAGGCCGGATCGTAATGAAATACGCGCCCTTTGCCGTAAACAACGGTTTAAACCCCTGGTACAAACAACGCGATATGCCAAAACCACCAAGCGAATCATTCGGTGAGTGGTATAAAAAGAATAGAAAATAGATTTTAGTCGGAAAGTCAGGAAGACAGAAAAACCGAAAGAATTCATAGGACAATAAAAAGCGGACTTCCGGCCTTTCGGACTTCCGGACTCAAAAAACAATGAGCTCAAGAGATAAAATATTAGCCGCTGTAAAGCAAAATCAACCCGAATTGCAGGTACTTCCAGATATCACGTTTTTAAAAGGCGATACCGAAGGTGTGCAGGAAAAATACATTACTACCCTAACCACAATTGGAGGCAAAGTTTTGAAGGTTAAAAACTTCGACGAAATTAAAGCATTTGTTACTCAAAGCTATGGTGCCGATAAACGTGTGGTTAGCACTTTAACCGAATTAAGCGAGATTGCCGAACTTAACCAGGGCGAAGTTACTGACCCACATACTTTAGAGGATATTGAATTGAGCGTGATCCGCGCGCATTTTGGCGTGGCTGAAAATGGCTCAATTTGGGTTACCGAAGATTTGATGGGCCAGCGTGTTTTACCTTTCATTTGCCAGCATTTGGCTGTAGTTATTGATGCCGAAAATATTGTGCCTACTATGCACGAAGCTTATCAACGTATTGGTTCCGAAAAAACAGGTTTTGGAACTTTTATTGCAGGTCCGTCAAAAACTGCCGATATTGAGCAGTCGTTAGTACTGGGTGCCCATGGGCCACGCAGCATGACGGTTTTTATATTAGGATAAACAATGGAAACAAGCAGCCAGGGCCATGTAAACGCCATAACGGAAGAAAACGGAATAACCACCATCTCCTTTTTCCATCCGGCGCAAAACTCAATGCCTGGTGCCTTATTGCTACAATTGGCGCAAAGCATTCAAAACGCGGGCAGCAATCCATTAACAAAAGTCATCATCCTGAAAAGCGAAGGTGAACAAGCCTTTTGTGCCGGAGCAAGCTTTGATGAACTTTTACAAATCACAACCAAACAGCAAGGACTCGATTTCTTCTCAGGTTTTGCTAAAGTGATCAACGCCTGCCGTACATCATCAAAAGTAATAATAGGCCGTGTTCATGGTAAAGCCATTGGTGGCGGTGTAGGCATCGCCGCCGCTACCGATCATTGTTTTGCAACCACAAACGCCTCTGTTAAACTGAGCGAGTTAACCATCGGCATCGGCCCATTTGTTATCGAACCAGCAGTTACCCGTAAAATTGGTTTAAGTGCGTTCTCGCACATTACCCTAAACGCTACAGACTTTTACACCGCACAATGGGCAAAAAACAATGGTTTATATGCTGATATTTTTGATGATGCGGAAGAAATGAACACAGCCATTAACACCCTCGCCCAAAAGATAGCTATCTGGAATCCAGAAGCGCTCTCAGCCTTCAAAAAAACACTTTGGCAGGGAACTGATAATTGGGCTACCTTACTTGAAGAGCGTGCGGCAATCAGCGGTGAACTGGTGTTATCTCCGTTTGCCCAAAGCGCCATCAGCAAAATCAAGACTAAAAAGTAGGCTCCTCCTACTGGCTTTGATCGAGCGATAAATTTAAGGAATAAAATCAATCAAAAATTCCTTCCATAAAACGTAACCCGGTTTAACCTATTGCCGTATAATCTTATCTAACCTAATTTGAACGCAATTTTAATTCAATGTGCACCATGAATTATTTGATCTACATTAGTACGTCAGTAAAGCTTTTCAGCGATTATGATCTGGAAGAAATGCTCGAGCAAAGCCGTGCCAGCAATAGCAATGCTGGTATCACGGGTGTTTTGCTGTACAATAAGGGTACGTTTTTCCAGGTATTAGAGGGCGAAGAAGAGCAGGTAAACAACACTTTCGAAAAAATCAAGGCCGATCCACGCCACCATAACATCATCAAAATGAAATCGGGAACTATTGCAGAGCGTAATTTTCCGGATTGGTCTATGGGTTTCAAAGCATCGTCACAATACCTGTCGCACGTACCAGGCTATGTCGATCCGGCAAAGAAAGATTTTCTTTACCGTTATACATCAAACCATCCGGCAGTTAATCTTTTAAAATCTTTCGCAACAACAAACAACTTCGCATTTTGATATAATTGTATTTTATTGGTTACAGAGGGCTTTTTTAGTAGTTTTTAAAATCCTTTTCAGGTCTTTTTATGTATGTAGTGTTATGAAATACCTTATCTACATGAGTACGTCTGTACGGTTATTCAACGATGCAGACTTAAAAGAACTACTAAGAAAAAGCCAGGCCAATAATTTAGTAAATAACCTTTCGGGAATGTTACTTTACAGCGAAGGCAGTTTTGTGCAGGTACTGGAAGGCGATGCCAAAGAACTGGACGAAACCTACAATAAGATCAAAAAAGACCCGCGTCACAAAAATATTATTCAATTAGCCGAAGGCGAACTGCAGGAGCGCTTATTTCCAAACTGGTCAATGGGTTTCAAAACTTTATCTATCAGCGATTTTTCAAAGTTTGATGCTTATATCAATCCTAAAGATCATGATATCTGGGATAAACCAGATATGCACCCCGCCATATCGGTACTCAAAGTATTTGCCGAAACCAATAAATTTTAATCTCATCTTAATCAATCTTTTGCCGCGGCTGTTGGTTATACCACGCAGGGTTTTCTATATTTAGAAAATTATCTGCACAGGATAAGGTTACATTATGGCAAAAAAGATCAATAAGCTCAAAATAAAAGTTTCTTCAAAAAAGTATGGTGATGTGGGCGATAGCCCCGGCATGATCCATATTTCGGACGATGCCATGAAGCCCGTTCTGCGGCTTTTCTCATACAATCAAAGTGAAGTACAGCAAAGCGACGGGAGCAATTTTGACGCCATAATCAAACAGCTTGATCATTGTAAAACCCATATCCATTGGTTACAGGTAAATGGTTTGGGTGATCAGCGCCTGATAGAAACCATTGGCGAGCACTTTGGCGTCAACAAATTGGTGCTCGAGGATATTGTGAACACCCGCCAGCGCCCTAAATTTGATGATTATGATACTTACTTTTTTGCCACAAGCCGCTTAATCACCTATCAGGATAATGAGATCAGCAATTGCCAGGTGTCGTTTTTTGTGAAGGATAACCTCATCATCAGTTTTCAGGAAGATTACAGCGATACCTTTGCTATGGTAGTTAAGCGTTTAATGAGCGGCAAAGGATTGATTCGTACCGCAGGTCCCGCTTACTTGTGCTATGCCATGATGGATACCATATTTGATATGTATTTCAGCATGTTAAATAGCCTGGGCGATAAACTGGATGATATTGAAGACAGATTATATGATAACCCTGATCGTTCCATCATGTACGATTCTCAAAAGATAAAGCGTACCATGATACTTTTACGCCGCGCCATATGGCCCGAGCGCGATAAAATAAACGAGATGATAAGGGAAGATATCACGCTGATTGGCAGTGAAGTAAAGCCTTTCCTGCGCGATGCTTACGATCATTGTATCCAGATCATCGATATGATTGAAAGTTACCAGGAGATTACATCCAGCATTATCGATGTGTACCTTTCCCTCATCAGTAACCGCATGAATGAGATCATGAAGGTGCTTACGCTCATCTCGGTTATCTTTATGCCAATCACTTTCATCGTCGGTGTATTCGGAATGAATTTCGCCCGGCAAGATCCCCTTACTAACAAAGCCCTGCCCGATAATATGCCTGAACTGTACAGCCCACATGGTTATACCTATTGCCTTATAGCGATGGCTTTTATTACAATTGCTCAGGTACTCTTCTTCTGGAAAAAAGGTTGGTTTAGTAAGCTTTAATTACCAGTTACTTGCAGTAACCTTTGGTTTGTAGTGCTTAACTATCTTCTCAAATAAAACTTCCGGAACAAACGGTTTGGTCAGGTAATCTTCCATGCCGTGCTGTGCTGCTTTCATCCTGGTTTCGGGCATTGCATCAGCACTTAACGCGATAATAGGCAAGTCCGGCTGTGTTTGTTTGATCTTGGCTGCCGCTTCAAAACCATCCATTACCGGCATCTGCAGGTCCATAATAATTACATCAAAATTGTGTTGCATAGCCTGTTCAACAGCAATCTGACCATTTATTGCCTGGGTTACATTGGCCTGCCAGTTTTTCAAAAACTTGTTGGCTATCAGCAGGTTCATTTTATTATCGTCAACCAGCAAAATATTCATGCCCTTTACGTGGGTTTCGAGTGGCTTGATTGGCTCTGGTGCAAATTCTTCAGATTCGCTAATTTCGGCCTTTTCAAACAGGATAGAGAAACTAAATTCGGTCCCTTGGCCTACCACACTGCTTAGTTTAATAGTACTGTTATGCAGCTCAACTAAGCGTTTGGTTATGGCCAGCCCTAAACCGGTACCACCGTAATCGCTTTGTGTAGAGTGGTATTCCTGTGTAAACGGATCAAAGATCTTATCAATATTCTCAGGCGCTATACCAATACCCGTATCTGCGATAGCAAACCTGATAGTTAATTTATCCGATTTATCTTCAATAACTTCCAGTATTAATGATACCGTTCCATTTTGGGTAAACTTAACGGCGTTACTAAGCAGGTTATTCAATACTTGCCCTAAACGTAATTGATCGCCAATCAGGTTATGAGGAATCCGGCTGTCCATTTTTAACACCAGTTTTGAGCCGGTATCATCCGTTTTAGCTTTGAACGATTGCAGAATATTTTGCACCATTTTATTGATATTGAATGGTGTTTTATAGAGCTCCAGCTTACCGGCTTCTATTTTATTATAATCCAGAATGTCATTGATCAGTTCTAATAAATTATTGCTCGAAAAACGCAGGTTATGCAGATATTCCAATTGTCTTGGGGCGGGGTTATCCTGTAATAACAAATTAGTAGTACCGATCACCGCGTTCATCGGCGTCCTGATCTCGTGACTCATGATAGACAGGAACTCCGATTTAAACCTCGACGATTTCTCGGCGCTTTCCTTCGCGATGATCAACGCTTCCCGGGCTTTTTTAATATCGGTAATATCCTCGCCAATGCTCGTGGTTTCAATAATCTGGCCATGTTCATCAAGCGTAACGGTATTTTTCCAGCTGATAACGCGTTGTTTACCGTTCTTACAAATAATAGGACTGGTATGCTGCGCGTAAAAACTATTACTCTCCAACCAAGCCCTGAATTGTTCTTTCTGATTATCAGGCACAAAGTTATCTATCCAGTTCATACCGTACAGGTCGGATTTGTCATAACCCAAAATATCAGCCAGGTGCTTATTGCTGAATACAACTTCGCCATTTTTGTTTAGTGTTACCGCTGCCAGATTAATGGTTTCGAGCACGTTTTTGTACTTGTTTTCGGCGCGTTCAAAATCAAATTCAATTTTCTTACGGTCTGTTTGATCCTGCAGCGTACCAATGATGCTTTTTATTGTGCCATCATTTTTAAGTGCTTTGCCAACAATCAGGCTCAGGTATTTTACCCTGCCGCTGCCTGTTATAATACGATACTCAATAAACGGCTGTTTAATTTTTAAATGATCTTTAAATATGCTGGCAACCACTGGTCTGTCGTCCGGGTGAACGAATGATAACAATAGCTTAAAGTGATCTTCATGCCTTACTACATCTTTATCCAGTTCGTAAATATTGTAGATTTCGTCGCTCCAAATCAGGTTATTGAGCAACACATCCCATTTCCAGCCACCAATTTTAGCTATTGATTGTACCTCTATCAGTTCCGATTGATTTTTCTTGATTGTTTTGCTGGCCAGCCTGCTATCGGTAACATCCTGAACAATACCTGCTACTTTTAATAATTTGCCGTTTTCATCCTTCACGGGATAGCCGCTCACCACCTTAAAATATTTGAGATTACCTTTAGGGGTGATCAGCCTGTGCTCAAATTCCACCAACGGGTTATCGGCCAGGCTGGTAAAATAATGCTGGGCACTTTCCCTGTCTTCCGGGTGTATCAGACTAATGTAGTAACTCAGTTTTGATCGCTCATGTGGAATTTCGGATACTTCCAATATGCTGAACAAATTGTTCGACCATACAATATCCCGGCCTGTAATATCAGTCCACCAGCTACCCATTTTGGCAACTATCTGCTCGTTAAACAAAACCAGTTCACTTTCTTTTAAAGCGTTGGCTATGCGTTTGGTATCGGTAATATCAACAGCGGTAAAAGTAGCGGCGCCGGTAAAACGAAGATCATCGGTAAAAACAGGCGCAACAACACCTTTATACCACACCTCATTCCCAAATAGTGATTGAAATTCAAACTCGGCCGGCTTAAGCGTTTTAATTGCCGTTTTAAACATGTTTGAGATGCCGGATACCGGCAGATCATCAATGGTTCTGCCTTTCAAGGCCTCCATTTTGGCAGATATCGCATCATCAAATGGATACCACACATGTAATATGGCTTTTTCGGCATTAAACTCAACAACCAAATTGATATTGCCTGCGGTTAAGCTTTGCAGTTTTGAAACGTTGTAATCTAATACCTCATTAGTTTTCGATAGGATCTCTTTTTGTTCTAAAACATCACCTTTAATATTGAGGTATTTTACAATGAACGATCGTCTCAACAAAAATATAACTATCGTTAATGCCGAAAACACAACTACTGCCCCTAGCATTACGGGCATATCCTCAATAGGCGTTTTAACAAAATACAAACCAACAGCAAAAGCAGTAGCATTTAAGCCGATTAATGCCGCCAGCTCAATAAGCCGGGTACATACAAAACTAATAAGCAGTAAACCTATTAATGAACCTAAAAAGTACTCGCTGGTAAAGTTATTGCTCCCTAAAAAAAAGCTATTGTTGATAGCCAGAAAAATTATCGCTGTAAAATAAAGTGTTACTTTAAATACATTACCCGAGTCAAAAAACGAAAGCGCAAAGGTGATCAAAAAGCAAAGGCTGCTGAATAATCTTAACGGTAACGGATCAAATGACTGTGCAGCGTAAGTAAGGTATAAAAAATGGAATACAATGTTTAACAGGCAGATAATGATAAAAAATAAGCGGTAATAGTCTTTATCGTTACCTGTTTTTAATAGTCGCTGCAAACTCAAAAACATGCTTTATTCGGGGATATATTTGGCAAATAAATGTTATACTTGTTCGTTAGTAAAGGGAAATGAAATTTTTACATTTCCAAGCAATTCTAATTAATAAAAGTACGCAGATTTATTTACATTTGCCAATAACAACCAATTTTCTATGTCAGAAATAATACAACTTAAAATCGGAGATAAAACTTATGACTTCCCTGTTATTGAGGGTACCGAAGACGAAAAAGCTATTGATATTTCAAAGCTTCGCGACCTTACAGGATATGTTACTTTAGATATTGGATACAAAAATACAGGTGCTACAAAAAGTGCAATTACCTTTCTTGATGGCGAGGCGGGCATCCTGAAATACCGTGGCTACCCTATTGAACAACTGGCCGAAAAATCTTCGTTTTTAGAGGTTGCTTATTTACTGATATACGGCAATTTACCTACAGCTGATGAGTTGAAAGGTTTTCAATCCAAGATCAATAAACACACCCTGATACACGAGGACCTGAAGAAGTTTTTTGACGGCTACCCTTCGCACTCGCATCCAATGGGTCAGTTAACCGGTTTGATCAGCTCATTATCAGCTTTTTATCCTGAGTCGCTTGCTCCGCAAACTCCGGAAATTATTGATGAAACCATCATTAAGCTTTTGGCTAAGATGACAACCATCGTATCATGGATATATAAAAAATCATTGGGCCATCCGGTAATCTATCCTCAAAACAGGTTTGATTACGTAACTAACTTCCTGTACATGACCTTTGGGCAGCGTACCGAAGAAGTTACCATTGATCCGGTTGTTGTTGATGCCATGAACGTGCTGCTGATATTACACGCCGATCACGAACAAAACTGCTCTACATCTACTGTACGAATCGTAGGCTCGTCCGATTCTAACTTATATTCATCCATCTCCGCTGGTATCTCTGCACTTTGGGGCCCACTGCATGGTGGTGCTAACCAGGCTGTGATCGAAATGCTTGAGCAGATCAAAAATGATGGTGGTGATACCGATAAATGGATCGCGAAAGCAAAAGATAAAAACGATCCGTTCCGTTTAATGGGCTTTGGTCACCGTGTGTACAAAAACTTTGATCCACGTGCCAAGATCATTAAAAAAGCTTGCGATGATATCTTAGAGAAATTAGGTATTGATGATGAAGTATTGGATATAGCTAAACGTTTAGAAGAAGTTGCCCTTAAAGATCCATACTTTGTTGAGCGTAAATTATACCCTAACGTTGATTTTTACTCAGGTATCATTTACCGTGCTTTAGGCTTCCCTACCGAAATGTTCACCGTGTTATTCGCCTTGGGCCGTTTACCGGGATGGATAGCACAGTGGAAAGAACTGAAAGAAAACAAAGAGCCTATTGGTCGCCCACGTCAAATTTATGTAGGCGCTACCACCCGCGATTACTTAGATATCAAAAACAGATAATCATCAAACTGAAATACAAAGCCTCCGATTTATCGGGGGCTTTTTTGTAACTTGGATTTAGTAAAACTAAACCATGGAAAAGCACCAAACCATCGACGATTATATAGCCGATTTCCCGCCCAATGTTCAACAGCTATTGCAACAGATGCGCGCTACTATTAAACAAATTGCCCCTACTGCCCAGGAGGCTATCAAGTATGCCATCCCAACTTTTATCCTCAAAGGTAATATAGCTCATTTTGCAGCTTTTAAAAATCATATCGGTTTTTATCCAACCCCAATGGGTATGGCCGAGTTTGAAGACGAACTTTCCCATTATAAAACCGGTAAAGGTTCTGTACAGTTTCCTTTGGATAAACCGCTGCCACTCGATCTGATCAAACGAATGGTTCAGTTCAGGATGCAAAAACTGGAAAATAAAAAAGACAAATAATTAACCTAAAAGCTGCCGTACCTTCGTTATGTTAATGGAGTGGTCAAAAGGTATTTCTAAAAAATATTCCAATTGCCATTGCTGTGTTTTTTTGGCCTGCGGATTAATGGTAACATCCCAGGGCGGATACAATCTGAAACCCCGTTTGCCACCAATATAGTTTTGAGATATAATGTGATGTTTAAGCAACACCGGTTTTGGGAATATGAACATCCCAAAATTCTCATCTCTTTTAGCGCTGATAATAAACAAATCAAAATTATCATGTATATCAAAAGGCTTTGTAGGGCCGCTTCCCTCCCGTTTCCAAACTGTAACAAACTGCCCAATTTTGGTTGGCGTTATTTTTCCGGTTCGAAATATTACACACAAGGTGTTTAGTTTAAATGAGCAGGCGTTATACTCCCGGCTTTCTGGTTCTGCTACTGGTTGTGCGCACTTATAACCTAATATATCATATACATCAGTTTTAATTTTGTTCAGGTCGGCGCATATTTTACCTGTTTTCCAATCAGCGGCGTTATTAATAGTCACTTTTAATTTATTAAACTAAACTTTCAATATGTATTGAAAGTTTAGTAATTATATTACCTTTGTTGTCATGAATATACAACAATTAGTTTGTGTTGCCGGCCTGGCTCAAATAGCGCTGGCATTAGGCAGCTTGGTAATACCGAAGATCCTCAAATGGCGGCCAGAATTAGAAAAGGTAAATCCACTTATTAAGCAAATGTTCTGGACGTATGCCGCATATATCTTTGTTATCAACTTATGCTTTGGTGTTCTCTCTGTTTTAGCTTTTCGCGATATCACAGCTCATAATAAACTAGCTGGTGTCATTACTGGCTTTATAGCTACTTATTGGATCTCAAGGGTTGCAATCCAATTCCTGTATTTCGATAGGGCTCACTTCCCTACTGGCAAGTGGCACAAGCTGGGTGAAGCATTATTAACAATTGTTTTCGTTTTCCTGAGTATGGTATATAGTTGGGTATTCTATTTAAATCTTTAAATACATATGTTATCCTCAATTACTGCTATAATTTATCTCACCCTGTTACTCATATTAATTATAGTATCAGGGTACTGGCTTGTAAAACGAACTATGATCGGGCTAACCTGGTTGTTACTTGTGGTAAGCATCTTTTCTGTGCATATGTTTTTCCTACATCAATCTCCCCTATTAAGAATGTTCGCCATTATTGCTTTAACATTTAGCTGTATGAAAGTTATAACAGCCGCTCAAAGCTATAAAGGCAAAACATTCAAACTCAAATTTCACCAATGGTTAGCATTCTCAATAGGATGGGCAGGAATGCGTGCTGAACTATTCGAAAAACTGGGCAGTAAGCGCTTGCCCAATGCATGGCCTATGATCCGTTTTGGAGTAAGCAGGATAATAGTAGGTTTTGTATTGATCTTAATGGCACGCAAGTTTGCTTTACTTGGGTTAAACTATTACTTGCTAAACTCAATGTTATTAGTTGGTTTGAGTTTGATACTGCATTTCGGCTTATTGAGCATTAGCGCGGGCATGTGGCAACTTCAAGGTGTTAATACTTATTATCTGTTCAATAAACCCACAATTTCCACAAGTCTTACCGAGTTCTGGGGTAAACGCTGGAACATTGCCTTTAGCGAGATGACTGCTATAGCCATTTTTCGTCCTTTAATCAGTACAATTGGCAGTTATGCTGCACTTATCGCAGCTTTTCTTTTTTCTGGTTTACTACACGAAATAGCACTTAGTCTTCCTGTAAATAGTGGTTATGGCTTACCATCACTGTATTTTATTATTCAAAGTATAGTGGTTTTGTTCGAAAAGATCATCAAAAAGCGATACATCAGATTCTTAAATAATAGAATTATTGCCAGATTATGGGTTTTATTTTGGTTGATAGCTCCAATTCCTCTGCTATTCTATACACAATTTATTAAACAGGTTATATGGCCCTTAGTATTTCTTTATAAGTAAATAAAAAACACTTTAGTTTATTAAACTGGCTCTGAACGTATAAATGATGGTTTATTGTAATTAAACAACAACAGCAGGTTGTAAACATGCACCAAAGCACATTTTGGTATATGTTTTGGTATAGGGATAACATATTACTATAAAATCTTAAAAAAATGAATACATCCTCACTTAAAAAAACAGTTATGCTCGCTATACTGGCTACCACATCGGTAGGGTTGGTAAATGCGAAATCAATGAAAAAAGATACGACCATGAGCACGTCTACAGCTACTACACCTAAAGTATTTGGTGGTAGTGGTCAGTACAGAACATGGAGCTTAGGCGTTAACGCTGGTGTAACATCCAATATGCTTGCTATCGGTGGTTCAAACAATTATAACACGTTTGATCCCGCTTTCGCTTACGGGATTTCTCTTCGTGATCAATTAGCTCACTCATTCGGTTTACAATTGGATGTTATGGGTTACGGTTCTGAAATATCTGGTAAAAACGTTCAGAATCCTCCTGCTGGTCAAGGTCCTGGTTCTTTTTTAACACGCATTAATTACTCAGCAACTTTAAGCGGTGTTGTTAACGTTGCTACAGTTGATTGGTTGGCCCGCAAAAATTCGGTTAACTTTTATGTAACCGCTGGTGGTGGTATTGTTAATTACTTACCAAAAGCATACAAAGGCGACGATCATACAGGCTTATTAAGAACATCAACCAATGGCGATGCACTTAACCAAATAGTTATACCGATTGGTGTAGGTATTAAATTTAGATTGAGCGATAGAGTAGCTCTTAACTTAGGTTATACAGCTAACTTTACTGATGGTGATTATTTTGATGCAACTAAAGTTACCAGTGGTTCACACAAAGATAAATTCTCTTACGCATACGGTGGTCTTGAGTTCTCTTTAGGTTCAAGTGCAAAACAAAACCTTGATTGGGTTAACCCTGTAGCTTTGATGTATGATGAGTTGAAAGACCCAACCTTACGTCAGGAAGTTGAAGCTTTGAAAGGCCGTGTTACTAACGTTGAAACTTCTGTTAGTGATATGAAAAAAGATTCAGATGGTGACGGTGTTGCTGATCAATTTGACAAATGTCCTAATACTCCTGCAGGTACTGTAGTTGATGGTGCTGGTTGTCCAATCAAATTCCCAACTCCTGATACTACTAAAACTGCTGCGATGACTCCAGCAATGGCAACTCCATATTCAAACATCCAGTTTGAATTTGATAGCTCAGTGTTGCGTACTTCATCTTACCCAGTGTTAGATGCTACTTCTGCTGACTTACGTACGTCAAAGAAAACTATTTGGGTTAACGGTTACGCTTCATCAGAAGGTACTGCTGCTCACAACTTACAATTATCTAAAGATCGTGCTAACTCAGTTAAAACTTACTTAGTTAACTCTGGTGTTGATGGTAAAAAAGTTAAAGTTAAAGGATTAGGTGAAACTCACCCGATTGCTGATAACTCAACTGAAGACGGACGCGTATTAAACCGCCGTGTAGAATTCAAAAAATAATTTACCAGGAACGGTGAGGATCAGAAATTACTGATACTCACCGTTTATTGTTTTAAGATTGCAATAAATTGTGGTCCCTCAATTTACTTTGAGGATTTTTTTTAGCCTGCTGGTATAACCGGCAGGCTTTTGTGTTTTAAAGGATTGAGATTAAGCGATATATAAAGTAAACAACTCACTTAACGTGGCTGTTCCCGCTAATAATAATCCCCAAATAGGTTTATCTGTTTCGTAAAGGAATAATGCGGTGCTAAAATACAAGATTAGCTTAAAAATAATGAGATAAGGATTTGCTAAACGATGGCTGGATTTTGGAGCTGCAAAGTACCACCATAAAGCAATAACAATAATTGGTAGGCCAAGCATTAAGGTAAGCTTTAACCATCCATTACTGCTGCTGTAAAACCCACAGTAACCCAAACTAAAAATCATGCATAGCTCTAATAAAAAGGCTATGCCCATATTTATGGGGTTTAAAAACTTTAGCATTAATCTCTATGCCTGTGTTTTTTCTTTTTGCTATGTGTTTCCTCTTTATGCTTCTTCTCTTTCTTGGTGGATTTCTTTTCGGATGATTTCGGTTTATCAGCTTTAGCTGTGGTTTTTTTAACGATATCTTTTACTGTTGTTTTAGCAGACGTTGTATCTGCCGGACTAATATCCTTTACGTTGAACTCACCGTTGCGTAAATCATATTGTAAAACTTTCTTTTGCCCGGTCGGCTTGGCATCCTTTCCACTCCCTTCATAGATTGGAAACTCACGGATCAGGTTACCTTCTTTAATGTACAGCTTGTCATCACCCCGGTAGGTTTTCTTGGTTTTATCGGTAAGCTTAGGGAAGTTTAACTTGGTTGATTTTGCCCCGTGAAACTCGTAAGCATAAATATTAATGTGGTTGGTGGTATCCTTAGCTTTGGCTTCTATCAATATTTCGGGGTTACCATCCATATTCATATCGGTATTAAAGATATCAATGATAGAGCCTTCCAGATCGCCACTGGTATTGCTGTACTGCTTACCCGTAGAATCAGAATGCAAGATCATGTATGCTCCCGACGAGTCTTTCCCCCTGCCCCAGCCAAATACATCAAAGTATTTACCCGGTGAGCTTTCTATCATTTTATGATAACGGAAAGGAGCCATCAATTCGGCTTTCGCCGATGTGTTTACCACAGGTGTGCTTTGCTTTTGTTCGTTTTGTGTGCAAGCTGTAAAGCCTAAACAACAAGCAATCAGAGCTGAAAACTGGTATCTGCGGAACATAATTTAAACCTTTAATTAGTTAAAAACAACATCGGGCGATAATTCTGCTTTAGGTTTTCCGGGGGCTGTCATGTACACGCGCAGTGTATTGGCGGCACCCACATAAAAATATTTAACTGTTATTTTATGATAACCTTTTTGCAGCAAAATATCACCTGCATGCTCAAATAAACTGTGTTTACCATCATTATCAACTACAACGTTATCATCGATCAACAAGGTAGATCCATCTGCCGATGCTGTCGAGAAAACGTATTTGCCGTCATCATCAACCTTGATATATCCATCATAGATCACACCAAAAGCGCGGTTGCTTTTGCGGAAAGCCGAAGTACCAAAATTTTTGGTAATGCCACTGTCTATATACTTAGCGCCATCAATCTGATCGGTACCTGTAAACCTGCCAGGGTAAACTTTAAACTTTAAGCCTGCTGCCGTACCCGTGTAATTAACGGCTGGTGATGGTGGAAAATTGTTCATCACGGTATGTGTAACCGCACTCCGTTTGCCGGATGGGGTGATCACAATAGTTTGCAACACACGGCTTGAACTATCCGGAGCCAAAATATTCAGCGGTAAGGTATATTCCAGGTCGGTTTCACGTGGTGTATAACCATCAATGGTATAATAAATTTTGGCGCCAACTATCGGACTTTTTAATTCAAACCTAAAAGTATTCCCTGTCATGATCGTATCCGAAACACCAACTGCCGATGCTACGCGATAATTGTAACCTGCCGCATCCAATTTACCTAAATGCACCGGTACACGCACACTTGCAAAATCGGTATAGTTTTTATTGGCAACAGGTGTCCATCCAATCTCTGATAAAGCCAGCAATCGCGGAAGCAACATATACTCTACCTTTTCTTCGGTAGCGATGTATTCCGTCCAGATGTTAGCCTGTACACCCAAAATATATTTTTGCTCATCGGCAGTTAAAACCGCCGGAGTTGGGTTGTAATTGTAAACTTTAGCCAATGGTAAGTAACCACCAATGCTTAATGGCTCCATATAACTATTGCCTTGGGCGTGGTCAAAATAAACAAAGCCCCCAGGCGTCATGATCACGTTGTGGTGTTGTTGCGCTGCTGTTATACCGCCCGATTCACCAGTCCAACTCATTACGGTGGCATTAGGCGCTAAACCGCCCTGCAAAATCTCGTCCCAGCCAATAATACTGCGGCCTTTGCTGTTCACAAATTTTTCAATGCGTTGTACAAAGTAGCTTTGCAGGCCTTCTTCGTTTTTAAGTTTTAACTTTTTGATCAGCTTTTGGCAAAAAACCGATTTACGCCATGCGCCTTTATCAACCTCATCGCCGCCAATGTGAATATATTTGCTCGGGAATAAAGCCATCACCTCCGTCAATACATCCTGCATAAAGTTAAAGGTGTAATCACTCGGGCATAAAATATTGGGGAAACCACCCCAGGTTTCGGCAACCTTAAGGTTAGGGTTTTTAGGATCACAACTTAATTCCGGATATGCAGTAACAGCAGCTTCAGAATGGCCTGGAATATCAATTTCGGGTACAATGGTGATAAAACGTTCAGCCGCATATTTAACCACATCTTTGATTTCTTCCTGGGTGTAATATCCTCCATAAGGTACATTATCGTATTGGTTTGGATAAAAATCGTGATAATTACCAATCATGGTGCGGGCGCGTTTACTACCAACCTCGGTTAAGCGCGGGTATTTTTTGATCTCAATTCGCCAGCCCTGGTCGTCAGTTAAATGCCAGTGAAAGGTATTGAGTTTATAGGCAGACATCAGGTCGATATACCTTTTAACAAAGTTAACCGAGAAGAAATGCCTTGCTACATCCAGGTGCAAACCACGGTATCCAAAGCGTGGATAATCGTCAATTTCTACACAAGGTATTTTAGCTACGCCCGCTTTTTCGGTAGGCATAATTTGCATCAGGGTTTGTACACCGTAAAAAAGCCCTGCTCCTTTACCTGTAATGGTAACACCTGTTGGCGTTACACTGATGTGGTACCCATCTTTAGGTAATGCATCGGCACCAACCGAAGTTAGCTTAACCACATTATTGGTTACTGCATTATTGGTAACGCCAATTTTGTGATAACCCCAGTTATTGGTAATATATGAGGCCAGTAAAACACTGGTTTTAGTAGTTGGAGTATCGGCCTGGATCACCGTTTCCATACTTAACGAGAATGTGCCGGGAGCTTTTTTAACCGACACAGGTGCCGGAATAATGTTTAAATTGGGATTATTATCCTGAGCGTTTGCCAATGTAACACCAGAAGCTAACAGTAGTACTAAAAAATATTTAACCATATAGCAAATTAAGCAAAACGTGAAGATAGCAGATTTTGCTCAAAGAAAAAAGGATTAAAGATGTAAAGAACAAAGAGTAAATATTTTCTTATTATCTGAATTTCATCGTTAATCACCTCAATTTAATGCAGAAATAATTCAATTTTCTTGTTTTACGTAATTCAAAGTAAGGATGGCTGTTAGAATGATCAATGAAATTGACACAGTGGCTATCAATGGTATTGTACCGAGGATGGCTGCGGGCCCTCCGGCTGCCAATGCTCCAAAGGCAGCCACCCCAATAGCGCCCCCGGTTTGCCGGATGGTATTTAATACGGCAGAAGCCGTACCCGACAATGCTTTGTCTACACTCGACAAAATACCAGTGGTCATGGCAGGAACCGCCATCCCCATACCTATGGGCATGATCAAAAAAGGGATAAAGAGTTGCCAGTAAGGAGTGTTTGCTTTTGCTACAAACAAACCAGCGAAACCTACCCCAAAAATAACCAGACCTGTAATGATGGACGGACGAATACCGAACCGGTTGATGATTTTGCCGCTTAATAAATTGGTGATCACAAACCCAACCGTTAAAGGGATAAATGCCAATCCAGCCTTCATCGAAGTATAATGCAATACGTTCTGTAAATAAAGGCTGATCACGAATACGCTGCCATAGTAAGTGCCATTAAGCACACCACCCACTAACAACAGCACATTAAAACGCGAAAAATGAAATAAATGTAATGGCAATATAGGGTGCGATACCCGCTTTTCTATCTGCAAGAACAGTGTGAAAAGAAGCAGACTGAATAATAAACCACCCCAGATTACCGGGTTTTGAATACCAAACTGGTGCCACTCAATAATGGCTGCGATGAGTAAGGTAGCGGCCAGCATCCAAACCAATTGACCAGCCATATCGAATTTTTTAGTGACGGAAGCCACAACACTTTTATGCAATTTAAAGCTGAGAATGAAAGCTGCCAGGCAAAAGGGAATGTTAACGTAAAAGATGAACCGCCAGTTACTGATATGAATAAGAAGACCACCGATAAGCGGTCCGGCTGCCATTGCCGAACTGCCGGCTGCGGTCCAGAGGCCAACCGCGCGGGCACGCGTGGCGGGCTCATGGGCAAAAGCCTGGTTCAATAACGATAAAGAACTGGGTATCATAGTGGCTGCTCCAATGCCCTGCAAAACCCGGAAAATGATCAGGCTGAGAGAACTATCTGCTAAGCCGCAACCGGCAGAAGCTATACCAAAAATCAAAATACCGATCTGGAATATTCTCAAAGCTCCTAAACGATCACTCAAACTCCCTGCTGAAAGCATCAATACGGCAAAGGCAAGTGTGTAAGCATCAACAACCCATTGCAGCGTGCTGATACCGGCATGATAAGATAACGCGATTTGCGGTAAAGCCAGATTAACGATCGATACATCCAGTTGCGCCACCACAAAGGCCAAACTGGTAATGGTAACCACCCATCCGAAACTTATTTGAGCTGTTGTTTTCAATATAACCTATTTGCTGAGCGGCAAAAGTAGGCATTGCTTTAATGCAAAGGTTATAAATCATAACTCGTAACCGAAGTACTGACAATCATTTGACCTAAAGGCCTAAACGCAAAGAACAAGGATTTTTGTCCTTGCTCTTTGCTCTTTAAATTTTTATTCCTGAATTATTCGGCAGTAACTACGTGCTCTTTACCTGCCAGATATCGCTCGGCTTCCAGGGCGGCCATGCAGCCTGTCCCGGCAGCGGTAATAGCCTGGCGGAAAATATGATCCTGGGCATCCCCACAGGCAAAAACACCTTCAATATTGGTTTGAGTTGAATCCGGGTGAGTGATGATATAACCCGTTTCGTCCATATGGATCTGACCTTTAAATATATCCGTATTCGGGTGATGACCAATGGCCACAAAAAAGCCAGTTACATCCAGTATTCTTTCTTCTTGTGTTTGGTTGTTCAATACACGAACACCGGTTACGCTTTGCCCGTCGCCAACAATCTCTGTGGTTTCAGTATTGTAAATGATCTCGATATTAGGTGTGTGCTGCACACGATGAACCATCGCTTTTGAAGCACGGAACTCATCGCGACGAACCAGCATATAAACCTTACGGCAAAGTTTGGCTAAATATGTAGCTTCTTCGGCAGCGGTATCGCCTGCGCCAACAATGGCCACATCCTGTCCGCGGAAAAAGAAACCATCACAAACGGCACATGCTGAAACACCAAAGCCATTGTATTTTTGCTCAGAATCCAATCCCAACCATTTGGCAGATGCTCCGGTTGAGATGATCACAGTATCAGCCAGTATTGTTTTGCTTTCATCAACTGTAACCTTGTGCGGCATGCTCGAAAAATCAACCGAGCTTACATAACCAAAGCGGATATCGGTACCAAAACGCTCAGCCTGTAATCTAAAGTCCTCCATCATTTCGGGGCCCATAATTCCTTTGGGATAACCGGGGAAATTCTCTACATCAGTAGTTTGAGTTAATTGCCCACCGGCAAGCATTCCTGTATATAAAACGGGTTTCAAATCGGCACGGGCGGCATATATTGCAGCCGTATAACCAGCCGGACCTGAACCTATGATCAAGCATTTAACGTGTTCTTGTTCCTGAGACATTGTATTCTAAATATTATAGCGCAAATTTACGATTTAAACTGCACAGGGCAAATTGTCCATCGTCAATTAGGTGCAATGATTTTGTTGCTTGTAGATATGTAACTTTTTTTCACATCGGTAGGGATGTATAATTCGTTTACCGTAATCCGGATGTGCTTATTATCAGATACATCCGATTCAATTTTCATTGGCATATCTATTTCGGTAATATTACCGTTAAGATAGGCGGGTTTCCAGTTAGGAGCTTGCATAATGGCATCTATAATTATAGTATCAATAGCCATATCATGTTTACCGGTAACAAGTGGATCAATTAACTTTCCTTCTTTATTTAAAGTAAACGCGTAATAATGTGTTAATGTTCCTGGTTCGTTAACTTTTAAATTGGCAAGTTTTGAGTTTAAGTATTTCTCAAAATTATACTCGGGCTTTCCTCCTTTAATTTCGTACTTAAATTTAGGTTTAGACAAATTTGAAACTGTTTTAATTATTTCATCATGCTTATAAATATCTGTTCGTGTTGTATCACCATCAAATGACACCATATTCCACCTTCCTTCCCTACGTCCATTTATGTAGTGGCCTTCGAGTATCAATTTCCTGGTATCTGTGCTAAAAGAACGGTACACGCCGTTTTCTTTGTTGTTATCAAAGGTTGTAACATGCGTTATAAAACCTGTATCATCATAATCACACCAATTACCTGTTTTTAAACCATTAACATAAAAACCTGTGTGTAGTAACCGATTTTTAGGATTTGTAATAACAGAATCATTTTTATGGGTGATGTAATTAAACCTTATATGTAACTCTTTTCCAGGATAATAGTATTCAAAAAATCTACCATTAGGGATGGTTAAATTCTCATCTTTAAATGTGCATGATATCATCAATGAATCATGCATATCATACTGACGGGCTAACCAAGCAGAGTCGCCCAGTTTTTGCTTTGTAATGCGTGCTTTTTTACGGATTTCTTCAATTGTTGGCTCGCCTGGTTTTTGAATAAATACTACTCTTGTTTGGGCATAACCTAAAACTGTAAACAGAATAAAAAATGTAGTAAGTAAAGGTTTAAATGTCATCAATAAAATCTTAGATAACTAAAATAATAATTTGCAGGAAGTTATCAATATATAAACGTTTGATAATTAAGTTATCCCCTTAACCCTAACACCAGCAACCCTATGGAAACTAATATTAAAGCCAACCCTCCATAAATTAAAACCGGGCTCAATGCTTTTGATCGCGCATCATCCAATAAAAACTTTCCGGGGTTTAAAGGATCATAAATTACCCTCACAGCATCGCCTTCCTTGTACAAATATTTATTACCGCCTATCTTATATTTCTCGGTAACCCAATCGTGTTGTTCGGTTTTAAATTTAATTACCGGGAAATATGTCGGACTGGTACTGTTACCATCGTTGATCAATTGCAGAACAACCCCATCAACCTTGATGCCCTGATTCAGCAAGTGCCTCTTCTCATTGCTCCGCACAACCCCGAAGAGCAAGGCTGCCAAACCTATAATAAACAATACAATTACAACTTCTATAGATTCCATGATCTTGATTTCGGATCGACTTAGTTTAAGGGTTATTGATTCCGAAGTTAACTATTCACTTTATATTTTTTGCTTTTAATCCGAAATCGAAATTAATCAAATTGCAAAAACTCGATCCGGTTTCCCCACGGATCTTGAAACATGAAACGGTGCCTGTCTGCAATTGGAGTTTGCTCAATAATAGTTACCCCATTGGCTTCAAGGTGTTGCCGCGCTTCTTTTATATTACCAATCTCCAGGGCAAAATGCTGCCTGCCTTTGGCCACATCGCCCTTGGTATCAATATGAAATTCAATATCAGCAACCTTAAACCAATAACCACTAGAGTTACTTAGCTCTTTGGCCCTGCTCATGTTTTCAAATCCCAAAACATTGGCGTAAAACTGCTGCGCCTTATGTTCCTCACCTTCTGGCACTGTTACATGCACATGGTCTATGCGCTTAATATTTATTATACTGTATCCCATTTACCTTTCCGTCTAAAATAAATTTCGTTGGCTCATCGCGGTCATAAATTATCCTCACCGCGTCACCTTCCTCATATATCGAAGGGTTATACCCAATATAATACTCTTTGGTTATCCACTCCTTTTCAAGCGTTAAATACTTAACAATGGGGTAATGAATATAACCATAGTCACCACCGGTACCATCGCTATCCCGTCTTGTAACCAGCTCAATAACAACCCCTTCAACAGTAATTCCAGATGTTCTTATTTTTCGGCGCTCCCTGATTTTAATGAATAGAACATAGAAAAACAGCACTGCAAATATGCTACCTATAACAATTCCTACAATATCCTTAGTTGCCATATTATTAAACCAAATTGCAATTAGGTTTGTATTACGCCCACATTAAACGCCCGTTCAATCGGTGCATGGTTAGCAGCCTCAATCCCCATACTGATCACTTTGCGCGTATCCAGCGGGTCTATCACCCCATCAACCCAAAGCCTTGCAGCAGCGTAGTACGGTGTAGTTTGCGAGTTATATCGGTCGGTAGTAGTTTTTAGCAGATCATTTTCTTGTGCTTCAGTAACTACTTCGCCTTTTGCTTTCATGCTGGCAGCCTGCATTTGCACCAAAACTTTAGCTGCCTGCGCACCACCCATCACTGCTATTTTAGCCGACGGCCAGGCGTAGATCAATCGTGGATCGTAAGCTTTGCCACACATGGCATAATTGCCTGCACCATAGGAGTTCCCAACAACTATCGTAATTTTTGGTACAACCGAATTAGCAACCGCGTTTACCATTTTAGCGCCATCTTTAATAATGCCGCCCTGCTCGCTTCGGCTACCTACCATAAAACCGGTAACATCTTGTAAAAATACCAGGGGTATCTTTTTCTGGTTACAGTTCATAATAAAGCGTGTAGCCTTATCCGCCGAATCTGAATAGATCACACCGCCAAACTGCATCTCTCCTTTTTTGCTTTTCAATACGGTGCGCTGGTTAGCCACAATGCCCACCGCCCAGCCATCAACCCGGGCCAAACCGCAAATGATGCTTTTTCCATAAAGCGCTTTATATTCCTCAAAATCAGAATCATCAACTAATCGTTTAATCACTTCCTTCATATCATAAGGCTTATCCCGGTCTTCCGGAAAAATGCCATAGATATCTTGCTCATCCAATTTAGGTTTCGATGCTTTTATGCGATCAAACCCCGCCACAGGGTTATGGCCCGTTTTGCTCATAATGTTTCGGATGGAATCCAGACAAGCCGCGTCGTTAGCATGCTTATAATCCGTAACGCCCGATATTTCACAATGCGTGGTAGCGCCGCCCAAAGTTTCGTTATCAATATCCTCACCAATAGCTGATTTAACGAGGTAAGATCCTGCTAAAAACACCGAGCCAGTACCGTCAACAATCATGGCCTCATCGCTCATTATCGGCAAATAAGCGCCACCTGCCACACAACTACCCATAATGGCCGCTATCTGGATAATACCATGACTGCTCATCCAGGCATTATTTCTGAATATCCTGCCAAAGTGTTCCTTGTCGGGGAAGATCTCATCCTGCAAAGGCAAATAAACCCCCGCCGAATCAACCAAATAAATAATAGGCAGGCGGTTTTCCATCGCAATCTCTTGCGCCCGCAAATTTTTCTTAGCCGTTATCGGGAACCAGGCTCCTGCTTTAACTGTAGCATCGTTAGCAACAATAACGCATTGCCTGCCGCTCACATAGCCAATACCACACACCACGCCGCCGCTAGGGCAACCGCCATGCTCAGCATACATGCCATCGGCGGTAAATGCGCCGACTTCCAACCATGGCTTATCCTTATCTATCAGATAAGCAATCCGCTCGCGGGCCAGCATTTTGCCCTTTTCCTTTTGTTTGGCCGCGGCTTTTTCGCCACCGCCCAGGTATATTTTTTTCAGCCTGGTTTTTAAATCGTAAACCAATTGCTTGTTAATATCTTCGTTCTTGTTAAATTCCAGGTTCATAAATTGGTTGTGTAGGCGCTATAAAATTGCGCAATTTTTTTGGGATGTTACACAAGGCTTATCACAACGTTATCATTTAAATAATTCCTTTAAACCAAATAGTCGGTTTTGTGTCGAAATGAGTATTTATTATATTTGGTTACGTTGCTTACAACACGCATTTAAATAACACATTGTATCACAAATCAATACACATTTTTTTTTAATTATTAAATCTATCCCCTCTTTAATTTCGTACATCAAATGTTTTTGGTTTATGCCATAAATTGCTCAACCCCTTAATACAATTTTTATAATGAAGCCTGATCCTATTGTTAAAAACAATGTGAACATTATTGGCAACCCTGATGCCAAACAAACCATGATCTTCGCTCATGGTTTTGGTACCGATCAAACCGCATGGCACCCCGTTGCCGATGCCTTTAAAGACGATTACAAAATTATATTATACGATAACGTAGGTGCCGGCAAATCACTACCAGAAGCCTACAGTTCAAACCGTTATGATAGTCTGGATAGTTACTCCGATGATCTTTTAGATATCTGCGAAGCCCTTAACATTAAGGATGCCATTATGATAGCCCATTCCGTTAGCGGGATGATAGCTACGCTGGCCGCGTTAAAATCACCTCAATATTTCAAAAAGATGATCGTAGTTGGCGCATCGCCACGCTACCGTAATGATGAAGGATACGTGGGTGGCTTTGAGCAAAGCGATCTGGACGGGCTATATCACACCATGGATACCAATTACTTTGCATGGGTAAGCGGTTTTTCGGCAATGGCTATGGGCAATCCCGACAGGCCCGAACTGGCGCAAAGCTTCGCAAATTCCCTATCAGCCATCAGGCCGGATATCGCGCAGGCCGTGGCACGCGTAATTTTCCAGAGCGATTATCGCGATAAGGTAAAAGACTTGGATAAGCCAACGCTCATCCTGCAAACAGAAGAAGATATTGCCGTACCCATGCAAGTTGCCGAGTACCTGCACGAAAACATCAAAGGCAGTGTAATGATGGTGGTAAGCGCCAAGGGCCATTTCCCACACATCAGCGCACCCGACGAGATCATCACTGCCATTAAAGAATTTTTAGACTAAGGTTTGGCTATCGATAAAAATATAAACTGGCTCCGCGAATCGGTTGACTTATTGGCCGATATGTACGTTGTTAAAGAAGAGAACGGTAGGGTGAATATATTTAACCATACCATCCGCTCTGTTCAAAAGCACGCCCACGCCACTACGGTATCATTAATTCATTTGGAGGATGCTGTAACCGCCCGCGAAGTTGCACACTACCCGGTAGCTGTACACACCTCAACCTGCAATGCCTATTTTGTAAATAGTATTGTTCCTAAAAACCACATTTTAATTAAACCGGGAACCGAGTTTCATAAAGATCTGGAAGGTAGTTTTATCTTCTTCCCGCTTAACGAAAAGCATTACAAAGGCGTCGTCATCATGCACTACGAGCAAGACTTTGAAGAGAGCGACGCCTTTAACGAGTTTCTGCAACATGTATGGACGGCCGTTAAAGGTGTAATCTGGCTCACCGCAACCCACTACCATGTTGAAGAGCTAAGTACCCGCTTTAACGCCATTATGGCTACCACCCCGCAGGGGATTGTTTTTGTTGACGATAGCGGCAAAAGCGCCTGGGCCAATAAACAAGCTGCCAGTTTTTTAGATGTGGACGATAACAAGAACGAGCCTGTAACTATTGCCATGGCGATGAACAAACTCCGCACTTCCGCCATAAACCAGGATGATATACAACGCGAGGGCATGAAACTATTCAGCTCGCCCAACCAAAGCATAATGGATTGGCGCTGGATCTTTGGCGATCCGGTTACGCTGGTGCTCAGCGTTTCTTGCACACCCGTTGTATCCGAAAATATCCGCGGTCGTTTATGGGCCTTTACCGATGTAACATCGCTCCACGTTGCCAACCAGCAACTTACTGAATTAAATGTTGAACTCGACGAAAAGCGTAAAATAGCCGACGAACAAAACCAGGCTAAATCGGGATTCCTGGCCAATATGAGTCACGAGATTCGCACCCCCATGAATGGTGTGATCGGTATGACGAGTTTGCTGATAGGTACACCCCTAAACGATGAGCAGCAAGATTACGTAGAAACAATCCGCATCAGCGGCGAAACATTGCTTTCGCTGATCAATGATATTCTCGATTTCTCCAAAATAGAATCAGGCAAACTGGATCTGGAGACCGCGCCGTTCCTACTTAATACCGTTGTAGAAGAAACTTACGATCTGCTCTCGCTCAAAGCTAACGAAAAAGGTCTCGATCTGCTTTACCAGATAGATCCCGATGTTCCGGCAGAGATCATCGGTGATATTACCCGCCTACGCCAAATTCTTGTTAACCTGGTATCAAACGGTATCAAGTTCACCCCTCGCGGCGAGATCTTGGTAAGCATTAAAATGCTCGAGAAGATTGATAGTAAATACACCTTAGAGTTCTCGGTTAAAGATACCGGTATTGGCATCCCGAAAGATAAATTTCACCGCTTGTTTCAAAGCTTTTCGCAGGTTGATTCATCTACAACCCGTAAATATGGTGGCACCGGATTGGGCCTCGCCATTTGCCAGCGACTGGTTGAGGTAATGGGCGGCAATATCCGTGTAGAAAGCGAGAACGGAAAGGGCTCCGCCTTTATCTTCACCATCAAGGTTGACGCGAACAGCTCCATTAAACAATTCCACAAAAAAGTCTCTCCCGAAGAAGTTGTACTACACAATAAACGGGTGTTCATTTTGGATGATAACCTCACCAACCTGCGCATCCTCAAAAAACAATTCGAAGTTTGGGAGATGGAAGCCGAGATATTTTCACATCACGAGCCTTTGTTAGAAGCTATCGAAAGTCAAAGCTTTGATCTGGGCATTATTGACATGCTGATGCCCGAGAAAGATGGCGTTGATGTAGCACGATTGATCAAAAGCAAGTTTCCGGATCAAAAAATACCGTTCATCCTGTTCAGCTCAGCAGGTTTTGTAACCATGGAAGGTGATGATAAAGATCTGTTTGCCGCTATACTCAACAAACCCGTTAAATACGAATACATCCGCCGTACGCTATTGAGTGTATTAAGCAAAGGCGGTCAGAAATTGGAAGCGACCAATAAAATAGTTACCAATGCCTACTCTAAATCAACCGAGATCAATATTCTGGTTGCCGAGGATAACGATATCAACCAAAAACTGGTGCGCCGCTCTTTAGAAAAGCTGGGCCTGTTAAGCGATATCGTTTTCAATGGTTTGGAAGTAATGCAGGCCATTGAGCACAAGCATTACGATCTGATATTTATGGACGTGCAAATGCCCGAAATGGATGGCTACGAAGCCACCCGACTGGTTATAGAACGCTACGGATCGGGCAATAAACCAGTCATCATAGCCATGACGGCCAATGCCCTGAGCGGCGACCGTGAAAAAGCGCTCGATGAAGGCATGGACGACTACATCAGCAAACCTTTCAAAATAACTGATCTGAAAGAAAAGATTGATAAATGGTTCCCTCATCTTGCCAAAGATCTCCCTGCAAATTAAGCATTGATTATTAAGCTTAATTGGTTAAAATTGTATAGCCGCAATTAACCAACCTATTATTATGCTTCGCAAAACCATTACTGCCACTTGTTTAGTATTGCTTGTTACTTTCAGTTCGTTCCGCGTACAAACAACGGATGGCTATTACAATATAGTTTACATTGGCGATAGTATTACCCAGGCCAGCCAGGTTAAAGATGCGCAAACCAATGGGCCTGCCGCGCAATGCACAGCTTATTTGCTTAAAAGGAACATCTTCAAAAACGTTCAATTCAGCAATCAGGGACGAAGTGGCTTTACTACGGTTGATTTTTTGCCGTCATCAAAAAAGGCTTATCCTAAAGTTATCGAGGCTGCCAATACGTTTTACAATGACAAATCGGCCACGCTGCTTTTCAGCATTATGCTGGGCACCAATGATAGCGCCATTAAAGGCCCAAATGGCTCGCCTGTATCGCCGGAGCATTACCACGACAATTTAAAAACCATTACTGATAGTTTGTTTAAACGTTATCCGGATTGTAAAGTGATCTACCATAATCCCATATACTACAGCGATAGTACCCACAACAGATCAACCTATCTAGTTGAAGGGCGCGAACGGCTGCAAAGCTACACACCACAGTTAAAACTCCTGGTGGATGAATATAAAACTACTCATCCCGGTCATGTATTTTTAGGGGATAAAAAAGGATTTAATTATTTTAAGAAACATTACCAAACGGATATGAATGCCGAAAAAGGCCCAAGCGGAGTATTTTATCTGCACCCAAACCAAAAAGGCTCGGCCGCATTAGGTGAGTTTTGGGGTAAGGCTATCGCTAAAGCATTAAAATAATAGCAATTAAGTTGCAGTTCCCAAGTCTTGCATCTTGGTTCTTGATTCTTGATTTTCATCTTCCGCAGGTATCCGGCTATGCCACCAGGTAGCTAGCGATGAACCGTTTACATTCATGATCGGTCCGAATAAAGCTGCTGCCAAACCAATGGTCGACATCCCTCCCATTAGCAAAGCCAAACCCGAGGCAAGTCCCGCGTTTTGCATACCTACTTCTAAGGATATCGTACGGCAATCTTTCTCTTTAAAGCCCATTAACCGGCTAAACCAATAGCCCAACGTAAAGCCCAATGTGTTGTGGATAAACACGGCTACGATAAGCAATAAACCCACTTTCAGCAAACTATCCCGGCCAGCGGCTGTAATCACCACGATGATTAAAGCGATGCCGGCCATAGATATTGAAGGCATAATTTTATCTAACCATCTTACTTTACCACGCGCTATCATGTGAAACACTAAACCGGCCACTATCGGGATGATAACTACTTTGGTAGTATCCCAGGCCATATCCCAAAAGTGAACTTCAACTAAACGCCCGGCCAGTAAACGCATCAGCAAAGGTGTAAACAAAGGTGCCAATAAAGTTGAAACAGTTGTAACCGCGATAGATAGAGCCAAATTAGCCCTCGCCAGATAGGACATTACATTGGATGCCAATCCGCTCGGACAGCATCCTACCAAAATTATCCCGGCAGCAATCTCCTTAGGGAAATCAAATACACTCACCAGCGCAAAACCAATTAAAGGCATCACAGTATAATGGCATACCACACCAACTAAAATAGCTTTAGGCGTTTTAAAAACCATAGCCAGTTCTTTTAAACTCAATTCACTCCCCATTCCAAACATAATGATCTGCAATAGCGGGATGATCAGTTTAGAGAGTTTGAAATCTTGTACGCTCACAAAAAACTGTGGGTAATACATGGCCAAACTCACCACCGCGAATATGATCACCGGAAAGCTGAAACCCTTCAATTTCGTATCCTGCCTGAATATAAGCGCAAGGGACGCAAATGAAAGCATCAATAACCAACCTTCTACAGTCGTCAGTTTTGCAATAGCGGCGATGGCGTAGATGATGATAAATATAACAGGTATTGCATACCTCAATCTGGCTTGGTTGGTAGTCATTATAATGCTGAACGGTTTACAGGCCGCAAAATAAAGCTTTCTGATGTATTTTAATAGCCTAATAAAAAAACTGTCATTGCGAGGAACGAAGCAATCGCAAGGAGGCATAGCGATCATGCAAGTTCTCTATGCCTATTTACCCAATATAGTCCGCGATTGCTTCATGCATCGCAATGACAAGATAATTAAGCTTCGTGCTTTTTAATTTTGATAATCACCAATTTAGAAGTTGGCGTATTACTTTTTAAAGCTACACTGCTAATAGGCACCAAAACATTAGTTTCCGGATAGTAGGTTGCCGTACAGCGTTCCGGAATATCATAAGGTACGATGATGAATAAATGCGCGACACGCTCTTTATCATCTGTATAATTAAACAGATCGACTTTATCACCACCTTTAAATCCTGCTTTCGCGATGTCTTTCGTATTCATGAAAATAACCCGGCGTTCGTTATGGATGCCACGGTACCGGTCTTCCATACCATAAATAGTAGTATTAAACTGGTCGTGACTGCGTATGGTGGTCATCATATATTCATCATCGGCCAGTTTATGCTCGGGCAATTCGGCTACATTAAACTTAGCGAGTTTGGTACCATCCTGCAATTCAAACTTACCTTCTCGTGGCGCATTGGGGATATAAAAACCTCCCGGCAGGCGCACACGTTCGTTATAACTGTTAAAGCCTGGAATCACCTTTTCAATATCATCACGGATGTTATCGTAATCGGCCGCGAATTTGTCCCAGTTCACCACAGTCCTATCTCCAAGTGTAGCTTTCGCCAAACGGCAAACAATCTCAACCTCACTCAGCATATCGTTAGATATCGGGTCGAGCATTCCTTGCGAGGATTGAATCACGCCCATCGAGTTTTCGCAACTTACAAACTGTTGCTTGCCATTGGTCATGTCTTTATCACTACGCGCGAAGCAAGGCAGTATAATGGTTTCATCCGCATGCACTAAATGACTGCGGTTTAGTTTAGTAGATACATGAATCGCCATCTCCAACTTACGCATGGCCTCGGCAGTATAATTAGTATCCGGCGTAGCCGACAAGAAATTTCCGCCCAAAGCAAAAAACACTTTAAGCTTACTTTCGTGCATAGCCTTAATACTTTCCACGGTATCAAAGCCCTTCTCTTTGGGTGGTTCAAAGTTGTAAACCTCTTTTATCTTTTTAAGCTGCTTTTCGTTAGGTTTATCGTAGATCATCATGGTGCGGTTACCCTGCACATTGCTATGCCCACGTACCGGACATAGTCCTGCTCCTGCCTTTCCTATGCTTCCTTTTAACAGGATCAAATTGGCGATCTCTTTAACCGTATCCACACCATTTTTATGCTGAGTGATACCCATGGCCCAGCAGATGATGATGCGATTTTTATATTTTAGCATATCCGCTGCCTGGCGTATTTCTGCAATCGGCACACCCGATGCTTCTGCCAGATCAGTTAAACGATACTTTAATAAATGTGTTATAAACTGCTGATATCCTGTGGTTTTATCTTTGATAAATTCCTTATCGAAAATAGTTCCGGTCTCTTTGTCTTCGGCTTCAAATAGTAACAGTTCGATGGCTTTGATCAGCGCCATGTCGCCGTTGATTTTCACCTGCAAATACAGATCGGCCAATTGCTGGGTTAACCCGATAACACCTTTAACCGTTTGCGGATCACGGAACCCCATCAATCCGGCTTCGTGTAAAGGATTGATGGCGATAATTTTCGCTCCGTTCTCCTTTCCTTTTCGCAAAGCCGTTAACATACGAGGATGATTGGTTCCTGGGTTCTGGCCAATAATTACGATCACATCCGTATCGTAAAAATCATTGATGGTTACAGTCCCTTTACCAATCCCGATCGATTCCGCCAAACCCACGCTGGTTGATTCGTGACACATGTTGGAGCAATCGGGCATGTTATTGGTGCCATATTCTTTAGTGAAGAGCTGGTAAATAAACGATGGCTCATTACCCAATCTGCCCGAAGTATAAAATGCGGCTTCGTTAGGTGATGCCAGCGAATTTAGCTTAGCTCCTATCTTTTTAAATGCATCATCCCAGCTAATGGGCTGATAATGTGTGCCACCTTTCGGGAGATAAACCGGCTGGGCAATGCGGCCTTTTTTACCGATCTCCATATCATTTAAAGCAGCCAGATCAGCAACAGAATTCTGTGCGAAAAACTCAGCGGTCAGTTTCTTGGTTGTAGCTTCTTCCGCTAAAGCCTTGGCGCCATTTTCACAATATTCAGCAATGGGTGAACGGTCATCATCCGGATCGGGCCAGGCACAGCTTGAACAATCAAAACCACCTTTCTGGTTCATTTTGAGCAAAGCATGCATCCCGCGCACGGTGCCTGTTTCCTCAAAAACATCCTTCATGGCTTCGTACACCGCCGGGATACCCGCTGCCCAGGTTTTGGGCTTGGTAACTTTAAGGTCGGTTAACTTTGCCGGGTTTTCTGCCGCTGGTTGTTCTGTTACTTTGCTCATAGTATGATGCGATGTGCTGCATTGTAAATATTAAAACGCTCGTCGCGCAAAAAGCCAACGAGTGTAATGTTAAACTCCTGTGCCAGTTGTACCGCTAAAGTTGATGGCGCGCCAACCGCGGCAATAATATTGATACCCGCCATTGCTGCCTTTTGCACCAACTCAAAACTGGCTCTTCCGCTTA